>ERZ773067.320-NODE-320-length-30336-cov-5.906311_pt1 | contig 30336 bp, 43 predicted proteins | sample MGYA00580622_ERZ773067 | MGnify/ENA primary metagenome ERZ773067 (study PRJEB29015, sample SAMEA2737998) | human oral metagenome | biome: human oral; feature: human-associated habitat; material: dental | place: China | collected 2113 ...
CGCAAGCGATATAATAGGTATTAATTCATTAAATGGCATCAATCTACCTCCTTGTTAGATTTTAAAAGGGGCGATTAAGCCCCTTGATTTTCGTCAATAACGTCTGCTAAGCCCATTTTTCTTAGTTCTGCTTCGACTAATTTTCTTAGTTTTTTGTTCTTGATTTGGTCTAATGTCATTAATCCATCAAGAATGTTTGCTACTAAAATTTTAATCATCATGTTGCCACCTCCTTTCAAAAGTGCTAAGATAATTGCACTTGTTAATCTTATGTTATTTGCTACCTCCTTCAGTTTGTTCATTGCCATTCTCCTCCCCATCTTCGTTTGTAGTTGGTAATTCTACTTTTAAGTGATTGGCTAAAAATTCAAACTTGCAACTAATATCTTTGAATAATTCGTCATATTCAAACTCTTTCATTGCACTTTCTCCCAATGCTTTGCGCAAGAAAATAATTAATTCGTTCTGTTCTTTAATTATCTTATCTAATTTTTCAAACCTCTCATTCTCCGCACGGTTAGGGAAAGTTTCTTGGTAGAATTGTTCCAGCACTAATTTAACTAATGTTTCATCCTCGGTGTTGGTGTGTTCCCCTTTAAGTATACGCTGAATATTAGTGCCGTTATTATCATTGATTACCACCAACATTTCTCCGTTTAAATCACGTTTAAAATATACTTTAAATGCCATTTTTTGAACTCCTTTCTTTTAACTGTTTTTCTAGATTTTCAACTTTTTCAGATAATTCCTGTACCGCCTTGATTAAATAGGGTATTGTGTCGAAGTAATTAATCCTTAAATAGTCCGTTGGCGTGTCCTTATCCTCAAAATGTTGAACTACTAAACTCTCATCAACATTCTCAACTTGTTGAGCAATAGCACCTATTTTTTCAAACTTACCGTCTTTTTTCCAGTTGAACTCTACCATTTCAATTTTGTTAAGTGTATCAAGAGCATTAACTTGAGTTGGTCGAATATTCTCTTTTAATCGCTTATCAGAAACAGCACTTTTAACTCTGTCAATCTGACCCCACCAAATAACAGTGGAATTTGCGCCACCAACAGTTCCGAACACATCAGAAGCGCCTACATCAACACCATCACCTTGCGCTCTCAATCTTCTTGAAAAATAGCTGTCTCCAGTAACAAATAAGGCGTTAATATTGGCGCGATTGTTCACAATCATTGCTCCGTTATTCATTACATACCAAGACTGTTTGCCTTCAACGTTCCACTTGTCACCCCAGTTAACCCACAAAGCTGTCCCTTGCGCACCGTTAGTTCCATCACTCATTCCTATTTGAAATTGATTGACACCTGTTATCCATTTTCCATAATTAGCATGTTTGTTATCTCCGATGTAAAATGTCCCGATCTTCCCATTATAAGCGCTAAGAGTGCCTGATATATCCACTTTATCAGCATTAATCTTAACTCCTTCACCACTTAAATTAATTGAATTAATTACTTTATCTTTTTTAACAGATAAGTCAACTTCACTTTTAGTTTGTTTAACTGCACTTTCCATTTCTGAGATATTGTATTCATTTTTGTAACCTATGTTAAAATCCTCTTTGTAGAATTTAACATTTCTTATTTGAAGATTTTCTTTAATAGTGCATCCAAAAGCGTTATACTCGCTGTTATTTCTGAATGTTAGTTTGTTGATACCTTTCACAAGTGTTTTTTTCTTGAAATAACTCTTTGAATTTGTGTTTTCATACATAGAAATAAAGCTTCCTTGCGGAGGTGCATTAACCACCTCAAATTCCAATGTATATATTTTTGAAATTTCTAATTTTCCTTTGGCATAGATTGACAAAGAATTTCCGTTGTAATTCCCTTGTGAGTAGTTGATTATGTCAACACGCTCAGACTCAAACTCAGGAACTTCGTATATTTCAACGTTTTTGACCTTAGTATTTGTTCCAAGAGGGTAAATATTAATTTTCGTTTGGTCGCCAGCATAAGTCACTCGCCAAACATTCAATCCGTTTGTAGCGAAGATATGATTAGCGATTTTAGTTCCAAAAATACCTACTTTTTGATTATCTGGAACATCTTCTAAATCAGCCAAAATGTAGTATTCTTTATTAGCTTTAAGCGGTGTTTTAGCGTTAAAATAAAGGTCGTTCCCTTTCTTCTCAACTCCACTTTCAGAACAGATATTCTCAATATTGTAAGCCATTTTGAATTTTTTATTGTTAATCTCGCCAATTTTACTCTCGAACTTGTCAATAGTACTTTCAAAGGTCTTAACTTTGCTTATGGTTTCGGTTAGTAACTGCTTGTCAATCGTATTGTTCAACCTTGCACTTGCTACTGTCTTATTCTCCCCGTAAGTTACTTCAAAGACTACCTCTATTGGTTGACCGTCCTTCTTGCCGTTGGGAATGTTGATATTTTGTACTAGACCGTTGTTGTCAAGTGTTACTTCTCCAGTCGCTGTATATCCACTCGCTACTAGCTTTTTAATCTCAATTTTTAAAGGTGTTTCGGTTGTTGAAGCACGGACTATCTCTCCGTTTCTGTAAACATCTAAATAGACTTTGCAGTTTGCTAGGTTTTCATTTAGATAACTTCCCTCAATTCTTGCCGAAGCTGTAAGGGAATAACTTTGCATATCTTCAATAGCAGGAAGCCACTTGTCTGTTGCTATATCGTCAATTGCCATATATGGCTCAGCTATTTTGAAATGAACGCTGCCTTTTGAAATGAAAGCAAAATTACTTTTTACAAATTGTTGTATTTCCTCATTACTTCCAATAGGTATTTCTTTTTCAACAATAACCCACTTATTCTCCCCTTTCGGCACTTCTATCAGGGGAATTGCGAACCATAGATGAAATTGACCACTTTCGTCCGGCACACCTAATCTAATTTCAGAACTATTACCACTATCCGAAAATATATACACAGGTATTCTTATTATATTCTTTCTTCCTGGAGCCAACCCTCTTAGATTTACCTTTACGCTAAACCCTTGAAGTTCATTGCTAGCATTTGGCAATACCTCGATTGAGTTTTGGTTGTTATAATCTTTTTTATTGAGTTTTAATTGCGTATTTCCAACTGGCTTTACCACATCTAAACTTGGAAATCTAGTTCCGATTAATTGGTTAAATGCTGGGATTTTCCCGTCTTTGCCTTTTAGTTCTGGTTTGCGAAGGTCAAAAATTTTGTTAGTTTCTTCTTGTGTGATCTGACGTATTCCGTCAGCTCCAATAGTAAGATCATTGACTAATTTTTTTGTTTCGTCTTTTGTTAAGAACTCTTTCTTAATGCTACTTTGAATGCTGTCACGCATTTTGGTGAAAATATTTTGAGTTGTTACTTCTCCAGCTTCAAATTGTTGCCTAAATGTTTCGTCAGACAATATTTGATTAATAAACGCCTTGTCAATAAGCGCTGTCTTAATTTCAGCATAATTTAAGTGTGCTTGAATTGCTTTAATCAATTCAGCTTCCGTTATTATCGTTTTTAAACGCGCAATATCAGCCTCGACTGCGTCTAATATTTTTGTTCTAGTCACTGGTGGAACAGTACCGTCTTTTTCAAATAAGGCTTTTTTAACCTCAACCCCAGCTTTTGATTGTTCTTCAAGAGTTTTCATCTTTTCTTCGATAGCTGTTCTGTCTTTTTTAAGTAATTCAGCTAAATTTTTCTGAATTTTAAAAGCGTCAACTTTGCTTTCTACTTTTACTGTCACGACTTCATCTATAATGCTAGATAATGCACTTCCTAGACCTTGTTGAAATACCCCAAATCCAATAGTTTTTAATTTTTTAGACATAGGAGAAAAAGTATATTTTGTAATTTTTTTCTTAACATCTAAATTAAATTTTTCATGAAAAATTGTTACTGTATCAAACATTTTGACAGGTGTATCTACCCCAATAACATCTATTTCAATACTTTCTTCTAGAATATCGCAAAGTGTATTTTTGTAGTATTGTTTAGCATAGTTTAACAAACTAGCTTCATCTACCACATCTTGGTCATTTACTTCTAAATTACCTTCATATATGTTTTTATACTTATTAATTAATGGACTATCAACTGTTACAGATAAGACTTTATCTTGTTCTCCATCGTTTTTTGCATTGATAGTTTTTGTGAAATGAATTCTAGTTCTCAAATCTTTTGTTGATTTCTTTTGTTGATAAGTTTTAAGATTTTTTTTGTACATGAACAAGGCTTCATTATTATTTCCACCATTCGCTAGTAATTTAATTGAATATTTATCGCGTACTAAATCTCCACCCCATTGTCCTAATATAGAGTGTTTATCTTTGAATAAAGCGGTCGCTACAGTTACATTTTTTAAATTTAAACTATGTCTTGCTGCAATGTCAGAATAAAAAGTAAAATTGTGAGATCTAATAATACTACTTACTAAACTTCTCATTACTCTATTCCCGTCAGCCTCTGACACACTTAATTCACTGATTGAATAGTTATTTAATAATGTGGCCACTTGGTTGGCATAAATAGTGATGTATCCGTGATGTCTTTCTACTTCAAAAATTATAAATTCTTGCTCCCCGTGAAGGTCATCTGCCAATAGTAAAGTTTCCTCTGTCAAACTTTCCCATAACGGTTTATTTGTCGGGAATTTGAAACTTAATTGATAAGTGTTATTTTTCTCTTGGACTATATTATCATCATAAGCAAAATTAAGAGGGAAGTTTCCCTCTTTTAAATAGATCACATACGCCACCTCCAATTACCATGTATTTTTATATTTGTTACATTTCCGCTAGTAGTAACTCCATTCAAGCCAGGTTGTATTTCAAAAAAAGCGCCTCTAACACGAATAGAATTTTTTACGTTGTTATTTTTATCATATATATTTTGTTTAAGATGCCTGCAATCAATACGGGCTTTTGTATCTAGTTTTAAAACCATAGTCTGTGAGCCAATAGTTAAACTCACTTCTCCATTACCTTCAATTTCTATAACAGGCTCTGAAAAGACATTTCCTATATTATTAATCGTGCCACTTCTTACAAGTGTTGTTAATCCACTATCTAAAGAATACCTAAAAGGATAGAATATTAATTTAATAGAAACCTGCCATCTGTGTAGACCGTTTTTTGAGTAGTTAATATGAACTAAATCTGCAAAGAACTTTGAATTCTTTAAATAATCAAACTCTATCACATTCTCAAAATTTTTAAGTATTTTTTCCAAATAAGTAACTTTGTCAAAATCTGATACAGAAATTTTAATATCGCGTTCTGAACTTTCATATCCTTCATCATGAATTATGTACTTACCATTTGCGCCGTATATATTACCTTCTTCTGCTATTCGCTTTTTAGCGACTTGAACCTCTCCAATATCTGTTACTACATAGTCGGGGGACTCTAATGGAGTATTATTAATTTTAATCATTATATTCCCTCCCTTCTAACAAAATTCATTTGTCTATCGTATGAGTTTTTTGCTAATATCTCACCATCTAAATATGTGTTTGCATCTTTTTTAGATATTTTTTCTAGTAATTCCTGAACAATACCTAGAGCATTAACCACATCATCATTTTTATCTACACCAAAATCAAAATCAAATTTAGATTTTGCAGCGACGTTTAAATCTTTTGAAATAGCATTGTTAAATTCAAAATCAGTAATTTCGTTTGTAAATCCTTTGTTAATTGCTCCAGCCATACTTTTTACTGTTTGTTGAACAGTTTTAAATTTATCTTTTAAACTCTCATGTAAACCACCCATGATAGCATTACCAGCCGGAATTAAGAGTTTACGGTCATATTCTATCGGACCTTTATGGTCTCTAATCCAATCAGCTATACCACTAACAAACTTTTTTACTTTTTCGTAAACGGATTTTAAACCATTCCAGAATCCACGAATAATAGCAGCTCCAGCCTCAAATAAGTCAATGTCCCACAACTTATCGAAGAAACCTTTAACTTTATCAATAGTCTCAGAAACATTTCTTTTTAAAGTTTCCCAAGCTCTTTTCGCACCTTCAACTAAACCGTTAATAATACCGACTACTGTATTTTTTAAGGTCTCCCAAGCAGTAACAGCTATCGTCTTAATCGACTCCCATAAGCCACTCAAGAACTCTTTAACTCCGTTCCAAATTTCTTCTACTTTAGTTTTTATTGAGTCCCATAAAGTGCTGAAAAACTCCTTAATTCCATTCCAAACAGTCGTTATAGTTGTTGTTATTGACTCCCAAATGGTTACAAAAAATGTAACTATACCATTCCAAACGATTTCAATCGTTGTTTTGATACCTTCCCAAAAGGTTATGAAAAACTCCTTAATTCCATTCCAAGCTGTTACTATTGCCGTTGTTATAGACTCCCAAATACCTCCAAAAAAGGTAACTATCCCAGTCCAAACAGTTGTTATTGTTGTTGTTATTGACTCCCAGATTCCACCAAAAAAGGTAACAATGCCCGTCCAAACAGTAAATATTACTGTTGTTATATTTGTCCAGAGGGTGCTAAAGAACTCACTAACTCCTTGCCATGCTTGTTTTAGAAAATTAACAAAACTTTGCCAAATCTGTTTGCCAGTCTCTGTTTTTGTGAAAAACCATACTAAAGCAGTAACCAACGCTGTTATTCCAACAATAATTGCAGTAATAGGATTAGTAGCTAACGCTAAATTGAATGCTACGACTGCACCTTTTGCTGCGTTAAGAGCAATTACTAATCCTGTAAATAAACTTTTTATAGTACCTATAATCTTTAAAGCAATAAATCCAGCTAAAAGTCCTGCCAGAGCAGTTTTGACAAGAGACGATGCTACTGTGCTTTCTCTTAAAAATCCCGTGAATTTTTTAATCCACTCAGATACTTCTTTTACTATCTTGCTTACAAATTCAAATGCGTTCCCTAATGAACTAACACTACTTTCAGTTTCATTAATTCCTAGTAAGTCGCCAATAAACTCACCGATGATTGAACCAACATTTTTTATCGCTTGCCAAATATTTTTAAAAGCTTCTCTTATATTGTCAGCAATATTAACAATCGTTGTGGCCGTTTCTTCTTTAATTCCTAGAGCTTCCATCAAGTCAATACCCTCTTGTTTTGACATTGTTCCAGTAAGAACTTCGATGAAAGACTCTACCGCGACGGACACTTGATCTAAGAATCCAATTATTTTTGATACTACTTCTTCTCCTAATATCCCTTCTAGTTGCTCGGTAAGTCCGGAAAATGCCCCAATTATTAAAGTCGGTAACCCTTTTAAGATATTTCCAACCATTGGTAAGAAATTACCTACTAAAAATGTAGTTGTTGTTTTTGCTAATGCCTCTAAAGATGGCTTTATATCTTGACCTAGTGATAATTTACCTAATAAATTAAGAAATGATGCTTTCATAGAAGCGAATGACCCTTGCAAAGTAGTTGCTGCCTCTTTTGCTGTAGTTCCAGTAATATCTAATTCTTTTTGAATAACGTGAATAGCCTCATAAACATCTGCTAAGTTGTTTATATCGTATTTAACACCCGTTAATTTTTGAGCATCGGCTAAAAGACGTTCCATTTCCTTTTTAGTACCACCATAACCTAATTTTAAGTTATCCAACATAGTGTAATTCTGTTTAGCAAATCCTTGATAAGCGTTTTGTATCATTTCCATAGATGTTCCCATCTTGTTGCTGTTATCCGCCATATCAACCATTGCCATATTTGCAATTTTAGCTGCTTTTGCGGTGTCTCCACCTAAAGACTGGAGTAAACTAGCACTAAATCCTGTTACGTTCTCCATGTAAGCATTGGCAGATAATCCTGTAGTTCTGTAAGCCTCGTTTGCATACTGTTTTACAGTTTCTGCATTGTTTTTAAATAACGTTTCAACACCACCTAGAGATTGTTGGAGTTTTCCCCCTTCAAACAACGATGTAGCGAATAATTTACCAATCCCAGCAGCAAGAATAGCATTTTTAATCGTTGAAATTAAGCTGTTACCTGCGCTCTGTCCAGCACTTTTTACTTCTCCGTCTAACTCTTTAGAAATCATCCCTGATATTCCTTTAGCAGATGGCATGATTTGAACGTATGCTTTACCTAAATTAGTTGCCATATTATCCTCCTCCCTTTAATATTTTAAGTTTCATTTTTTCAAACTCCTCACCAGTATTAAATGACATTCCTTCTTTTTCTCGAATAGGATTATTGATGCTGTCAACAATAGACTTAGGTTGATTTCTGCCTTTTTGGCCATCTTTTGTCTTAGACCACACTAGAATACTTAATCTATCTACAATAGAGGCTAATAATAAAGTATTCATTTTCACGCGTTGACCAGACATTTTTAATTTGATTCGTGCATCATCTCTCAATCCGTCACAAAAAAGAGCCACCGTTAAAGGTGGCAATTCTTTGTAATTATAAATATGATAAGTTTCAGCTAAATCACAAATAACAGCATCTTCATCAATTTTCAACATACTAGCAAGGATTACTATTTTTTTAGTTTTTGCTGGGCTTTAAAAATATCCTCAAGTTCTGCAGTCATTTTTTCTGTATCGATAATACCATCAGCATCTCTTAAATGATTTTTTAATTTTTCAACTTGTTTTTTTCCTAAAAGTAACCTCAACACTTTTGGAAGTAATAAAGGATTAGTATCAACTTCGCCAAGTACCTCAACAAGTTCATAGTTATTTAAATTTTTCTTTGGGATAGAATACTCAAATCCGCTTTTAGTAACTCCTACTAAATTTTCCATTAATTGTTACCTCCTAAGCAGTAGCTTTCTTAATATATTCATAGTGAGTGTTCCCGTGTTCATCAGGAAATGCGTTTAATGTAGTTTCATAACCAACCATTTCAGAATCAGTATATGAAATTTCTCCAACTTCTGTTACTTTTCCATTAGGAATTACGATACGTTTTAAAACTTTACCTTTTAAAATTATTTCAACGACAACTGCGTGTTGTTCTAATTCTTTACTATTAGCTTTAATTGTGATACCTGTTGTTAAGTCTCCAGAAACGTTGTCTTTCCCGTATATTTCTTTTAACACATCAATATTTAAAGACTCAATTAAAGTGTATGTGAAAGTATCTGTTTTTTCTGTTTGAACAGTGTCAACAATATCCCCACCCCAAGCCTTTAAGTTATCTGTACTTGCAGTGTTTTCATTAACTAAACCGTCCTCTGAAACATACCCTAATGGTTTAAATGCTGCGTTTAAGTCTGTTGTTGCGTCTGTAGGAAGTGGAGTTCCTAAAGGCGCTGAAAATATAGCTCCACCTATTTTAGGTTTTGCTGATGTTACGTTGTTTACATTTGTCATATGTTATCTCCTTAATTAATAATAGTGAATATCAAATATAGCCTGGTAACGATACTGTTTAGTCTCCGTATCTGTGAAATTATAATCGCTGTTTAAATCCACACTTGAGACTTCATCTACCGTTATTAGGTCGTACATTAGATTTTTTATTTTTTCGTTTAATTTTGCCGATTCAAACATTGATTCAGCATAACTCTGAATTGCTACTGTTGATGAGTTTAAAAAATTTTCTCTAGATCCACTTGTTTTGTGTATTAATATAAAACGTTTAGGTAAGTTTTTTTGGTGCTCAAACACAATTGGAATTTCTAATTTAGTTGATAAATAGTTTTTAACAATAAGTTCAATCATTATCTCAACGCCTTTAATAGTGTATTATTTTTGTTGTTGTCTCGAATAGCTTTGCGACTTTTAGTTTTAACACTAATGTTCGCCCTATTCTTACCAACAAATGTACTCGTTTCGTACCCGTCACCCACTTTGTTTTGAATAGTTTTAGCTGTTTCTTTTAAAAAAGCAACCATTTCAGGACTTTTCATAAGTTCAGCTACTCCAGCACGATTTAATATGAATTTTCTACTCATATCGTTCTACCATTACTTTTTTGTTCCAACCTAACGGAATCATTGCCTCAATACCTTGTTGAGGTATTCCTATTGTTTTCCAACGTTCGCCAAAGAATACAACTTCTTTATTTTCCCAAACGTTAGTGTCGCCTTTTGGAATACCTAAAATATATTCAGCTTTCTTTCCTGTTAAATTTACACTGTTTGTAATATCGTCTGTAGATGCAGGAGAAACTAATACATTTTTAACAGTAATTTCTTTTTCTTCAAAAATAGGACTATTAAAATCATCAACCCCAGTTTGTATTTTACCAATTAACAAAATATCGATACCTTTAATTAATCTCATATAAATCAATTACTCCGTATCTTTGTTTCTTAAACCCTAACCTTTTAAGTTCACTATCTTTAATAAACAGACCCCCTCCAGGAACTAAAAAAGAGCCTGATACAGAATAACCAAGAGCAGACTCAGCATACTGAGTCATAGGCTCTTGATTAGTAGAAGTCATAAGAGTTCTTGCCACAATGTCAACTACAACAGACTTAACAAGATAAGAATAACTTTCATCATTCTTAACTAATAAATCTAAGTCTTTGTTAACTTTTTTAGCCTCTACTCTTAACACATGAGATACTGTATTTAAAAGAGCGTTAGCTCGACTTACCTCTTTTTCTTCGAGATCTCTCCATAAATTTTTTAAATCATCAAGTGTAGCAAATTTCTCAAGTGTAGTCATGTTACACCTCTATTCTTCGTCAGATTCCTCTGACTTAGTTTTTTTAGTTGAAGTTTTAACTTCTTCTACAAGCTCCCAATCTCCTGATAGTTCACTTTCTGTTAAGATTTCTACTTCAGTTTCTTTATGTCTATATTTATACATAGAATGCCTCCTACGCTTCTACAACACGAGCGAATGCTTTTTCATCAAGGATACCCCAACCAATAAATGCTTCTGCACGCAAGCAAATTTCATTGTATGCTTTTAAGTCGCGCCCTGTTCCATCAGGATCTCCATATTCAATAATTTCCATAGGAATATTTTCAGCATATCCCCATTTGAATCTATTTTGGAAATCACCCACAATAGCGTGGTCTGCTTTTCCAGTACTATTTTTTACAGTTAAAGTTTTGTTGATATCTAACTCCATATTGAAGAAGTTTGTTGGACGTTGTCCAAACTTAAATTCAGGATACACAATATTATCAAACTTATCTTTAACTTTAGACATTGCTTGACTTGCCACTGGTGACATAGCGATACCAGTTACTTCATTACCATTAGTTACAATTGTTTGAACAGCCGTGTCAATATTATCATCAATTTTAGCCTCTGCGTAAGTAACCACATTACCTGTTACAAGCCCATCAAATGAGTTAGTTTCTTTGAAAGTTGCATCAGTTAAGCCTTTTGGCTCTAAACCGTGAATTGCAGCAATATCAAAAGCCTCTGCCATCTTTTTAGCAAATCCGTCTGCGTAATGTTTTAAGAAATTTAATTTTTTCTCATCTGATGCGTTCATAAATTCATCTGTAATGCGTGCTTGATATACAAATTTTAAAGGTTTAATCACTTTAGAAGTAATTACAGCTTTCCCAGCTCCTTTTAGCTCTCCTTCTCCTACGATTTGAGCATTACCTTCTAAATTAAAAATAAATTGTTCAGTACCATTAAATGGGATTGGTGTTTGATTTGATAATTTAGCAAGAGTTGAGCGACCTTGCACTTTGCTCATAATATCTGTTACTAATTCTGGACTAAATAATGTCCCTTTTTTCATTGCGTTTGTTTCTGCCATATTTTAAATTCTCCTTTTTTATTTTAAATTTTTTACCACGTCACGCCATGCTGCATCAATTCCATTACTTACTGTAGGCTCTGTGCTTGCTAATGGTTGAGTGTAGTTATTTATTGTTACTAATGATGCCAGACGTTCAGCATCTTCATTTAAACTTTCTTCACTATCTCCTTGCAGTCTGTCTGCTAAATCAAAAGGTAAATTGTGCTTAATAGCCACTTTTTGTTTAAGAGCCTTAGACTCCCAACCACTTATTGTTTGTTCCAATTCAGCTATTTTACTTACATACCCTTTATCCGTTTCTTTTTGCGTTTTGATAGTTTCCTCTAACTTGATTTTTTCCGTCTCCAAAGTTTTTATTTTTTCACTAAGAGTATCGTAATCAGCATATTTAGACTTTTCACGTTCTAATCGTTTTTTTATGATTTCATTTAATTCCTCTTGTGTTTCAATTGCTTTAAATTCTGTCATTTTTCTTCTCCTTTTATCCGGTTTACCCGACCGTTCGGTAATTTAAGCCTTTAATAGCTTATCCTTTGTTTTTTCTTAGGCTTGATAGAATGACAAGCCCAATGTGCCAATAATGCACTATCCAATAACGAAATATCCATATCATCAAACTGTGATTTATATCCGAATCCACCATTGCTACCAATGTTTCTCTTTTCGCAATTAGTAGCGACTTTTCTAAGTGATGGTTGACCGTTATGGCAAATAGATTTTTGGAAAATACCTTGTTCAAAAACAGAGTTAGCAGTTATTATTTCTTTAACTGTAGGTAATACAATGTTTTTGATTTTAAAATCTTTCAATTCCTCTTCAAGCATTTTCTGTCCACTAGCACCATCTACAACGATAGTACCAACGTCAGCTTGTTTTAAGAAATTAATAAGCCACATATTACCATTTCTCAAACTTTGACAATCAATAGTTTCAATAAAAATACGGTCATCATGAGTCTTAACTGCAATACTCATGCTTACGTTAGCCCCATCATTCCCGTATTTAATTCCAACATATAATTTTCCTTTAAATTCTTCTTTGCCGCTTATAATTAAGCTATCCCATTCTTTCTCACTGATAACAGATTTTTGAGAGAATGAAGGCCAAAATCCAAGACGTTGAACATTGTGATCAAGTTTATCTTCTCCTAGTTCAGCTTCAATCTTTCTTTCTGTTAAATGATATCCTAAAGACGGATTAGAGTTATACCATGCGTCAACATCGTTTATTTCTCTTTCCGTATCAACAGACCATTCAGCCCAGCCAGAATACTTACTCTTTCCAAACAAGCAAGCATCACGATATTTAGTAAATACAGTCCCTATTGATACAGGTGTAGGTGGAGTTCCACACATTACCGTCATAGGATTCTTACTGTCTGTTACTGTATATTTCAAGGCTGATTCTTGTTCTATTGTGTATTCTTGAGCCTCATCAATAATCATTAAGTCAAATCCTTCACCAAGACCACCGTTCTTAGTTCGAGTTCTGAACTGAACAACACCACCAGAAGAGTATAGTTCAATACGTTCTTGACCTTTAGCGCGAATAGAATTAAAATCCTCTCCGTCAACATATCCCATTTTCTCAAGGTATTTTTTTACCTTTTCAAATGATGAGTGGGAGGTGCTTATTCTGTGTGCGGTATGTAAGATATTTAAACCTTGATGTAAAGCCCATATTTCTAGAATATAAACAATCTCAGTCTTACCGTTACGACGTGGCAAGGAATATCCAAACTTTTGGTGAGTCCAAAGTCCTTCTTCATCAATTGCCATGATTGACTTTAATAAATTTAGCTGCCAATCATACACATCTAACTTAGTTCTTTTATATAAATCTACTGCTTCTTGATAACGACTTTCGTTATAGTCTAATATTACCGATTGTGAAGGAGTTTGAATACCAAACTTTGTCATTTAGTTCTCCTTTCCAATCTACCTAGTTTAGTGCCATACGGTAGGGCAAATTGTTGACTTTTATTAGTTTTTATATTATAATAAAGGTAAATAAAAGAGATGTTTATCCTCCTCCCCCACAATTTTTGGAGGGGGGTCGACATCTCTTTTTTTATTTTTTAATAACATCTTCTATGTTACTATCTTTTATTAATATTATATTTTTAACCCAAGTTCTATGTGGATTTTTATACAACCTATTTAATCTTTTATCTATATCTTCTCGGGATAAACCTGATTTTGTATAATCCAACACAAAACTACTAGCTTGCTTTTTCCCACTTTTTATAGCCGTATCTATATTATTTTTCCCCGTACTAGTTATTTCTTTTAAATCATAAGGAATTCCATTTAATAAGTAATCTGGACAAGAAATATTTTTAGGATTATGAAATTTAGGGTTGAGCTGTACTTCCAATCCGAATTTATTCGCTAACATTTCAGCAATTTCTTTTTCTTTTACAGAATAATCTAATACAACATTTTTACCATCTACAAAATACTTAGTCCCGTTATACTCCCAATACTTAGCCTCTTCGACTCTAGGTTCTTTATAATTTTTCAACCATTCAGCTTTGACGCTTGTATAAGGTAATTCTTTAGTACCTTCTTTTGTTTCATATTTTATTTTTTTAGTATGAACATCTTGTCTTATACCTTTTTTAGGAATATACTCAACAGTACAACGGCAGTTTTGATGCCGTCTATATACATCTTTAGGTACATCAGGATATCTATATGTACCCACTAAATTTTTACACCATTTACAACACTTACCGGTTTCTTTTCTAATGATTTTAGGACTCATGCCGGATTTATAATGAAATTCAGCATTTTTTCGCACCATATCATCAACAATGGATTGACTGAAATTGACAATAGGAGAGCCTAGAAGCCATTTAGACTTTTCAAAATCTTCTTGCGTTAATCTACTAACTAACCCATTTATTCTACTTTGATTTACTTTAGGAATTTGTGCCTCCAAACCAATTTTAGCTTGTTTATTCAAAATGGTTTGAACCATTCTTCCATGTTCAGTAATGAGCCTATGATTTTCTTTTAATCTATCATTAAGTATTTTTTCTATAACACTTGCTGGATTTTCTGTAATATGCAAATTAAAAGCAGTAGCAAGGATTTCTCCTAAAGCCACTGCATAGTCATTTACATCCTCATAGGAGGTAGCTTTAATATTTAGATTTTTTAAGCGCTTCTCAAATGTTTGAGTAATGCGTTCCATTAAATCGTTATTCATTTACTTGCTCCAAAACTTCTGTTTTGTTAACCATAGCTGTTGCCTCTTGTTTATTCATCCCAGTAGAGGTTAAAAGTAAAATAGCATTTTCTTTAGAAAGCACTCCTTTTTGATAGTTGCTTAAAAGTGATGTGATTTCATAAGTAGATATTATCCTGTTTTGTTGCTTGTCAGTACTAACTTTTTGCTCTACATCTTCAATTTTAGGTTTAACTTGCATATCACCTTTTATTCCAGTAATATCTCTAATGACTTTAGCATCAATATATCCAGGTAATGCTTGATTAAGTTTAATAACTCCATCACCAATTAAAGTGAGCATATTTGCATCTGCCTCAAACAACGGCTCCCATTTAGGAACAGTATCAATAAATCGACCACGCGTATATTTAAAATCATCTCTTAAACAACAAGCAACGTAAGCAACGTTTAAAAGTCCACTTCCTAGAGATCGCTGTGCTTTTCTTCCTGCAAGTCTTAAATTCTCATGACTAGCTTTAATAGCCTCAACTGATGATGGATTATCTGAAACGAAACCTAAATCATCAAGTGTTAGTCCTGTTTCTCCAGCAAATAAAGCTGCAGCTGTTCTTAATTGTTCTGTAAATGGTGACATAGATGGCGTAGTAAATTGACCTACATTTGGCTTGTCTCCATTCTCATTGACAGAAACTTGAAGCATACTAGATATTGTCGCTTTCCACGTTTCTAATGGTTCAGCGTCTGCATCCATTCCTAAAATATATTTCTGAGGGAATGAATAGAATTCTGCTGTAATATCCGCCCTTTCTAGCGTCCTTTTAGCTAGTTTTTGATAATACATTCCCGACCTTGTTATCCTTGACCTACCAAACGGCCTCACACTATCAGGTGCGTGTATAACAGGTACTAATAACGGAATACCTGCAGTATTCTTAATTATAGTTTCATTCTTATTTTTTGAATCGATAATGACAGTTTCATTTTCTGTGAAATAAGCTTCCAAAACTGCTTTACCTAAATCATCTTTTTTTAAAATTGCATATCCCTCTGTCAGTAACCCAGTAATAGGATCTAATATCCCAGTAGCGTTGCTAGCTTCAATAACTTGCAATCTAGGTATGTTGTCTCCAATTTTGGAGATATACACAAAACTACATGAGGCAATTAAAGATGATAGAATTACACTATCAAAAAAGATATCCGGATTATTTTGTTTAAATATACTATTTACGTTAAAGTCATCATTTTCAAACTCTCTAAATACTAATCTGTCAGCAAGGCTGTCAACCGCCTTAGTACACCAACCTAAAACTGACCTATATTGATTTCTAAGTTGAGGTGGAATTGTTATTCCAAATTGTTCATCATTAAATTTCATAGCATACTGCTTATATCTCAAATCCACACGAGAATTAGTCAATGCTAACTTTTTTCGTAAGTAGTTTAATCCTTTATATTCCAATATATTCACTCCTTTCTATAGGTTAAAATTTCCGCGCGAGAAAAAATGTACAGTGACGGCGTGAAGGTCAGCCGAAACTTTGGGGAGGGTCTAACCCCCCTATAAAAATTAAAATTTGTTATTTTTGCCTTTAAATCTTCAAAATTTTTGAAAAATTAGCGTTTTTACCTATTTTTTATGATTTTTACCGTTTTTTAGCATTTTTTTTCAATTTAAGCCTTATATTTCGCCCAATCCGTCAATTGTGGTAAATTTCTGTTACCTATCACATCTTCTTTGACATCTTTACCAACATTAAACAGTTTATCTGACTTCTGACGGTTGCAAAAGAAGTGTGCTAACTGTAGATTCTCAATGTCTGATGGGTGTCCGCCCTTAGCCACTGGAATTATATGGTCAATCACAGGACTTAATGGATTGGGGAACTTTAGCTTTTTATCCACTGGTTTGCCACAAATTCCACAACATTGATGTGTCTTTAATATCCGTTTTTTATTCTTCTCATATGCGGAACGGTGCGCCCCGGTCTTATCTGCTCTCACGGTTCTTTTCCTTCCCACCCCCTAGGGTATTTATATGGGGTAATAAAAATAAAAAGACAATCTCTCGACTGTCTTTAAAAATATGATAGGTTATTATTGGAATTTAGGTAAGGTATTAACTATTTTACTGCTTGTGCTCGTCTAAAAAATAAAAAATTATTAAAGGAAAATCTATGAAAAATTTACCTCACCTAAAATTCCCACACTACCATTTTACCACACAAAAAAGGCTCATTGGGCTCAACATTTTAGAAATTATTTAAAATTTTTAAAAAATCGTCCATTAATCTCTTGACAATCCTTTTAACCGTGGAAATATCCATATGGTATTTGTTGGCTATATCATAGTTCTTCATACGATTAAAATATTTAGCATATATTATTCTGTAACTCTCGGGATCTAGAGATTTTAGAAACTGCTCAATACATTTCAAAACTCGTCTATTTTCTTGATACACTTTATTATCTAATTTCTTAATGATATTTCTCTCATTTTCCCTACCAGTCTTTTGCATACTAACCTCGTTCTTGTCTGCCGGTTGATAAGCATTTAATAAAAAATCGTTGCATTCCATTTGTATGTTTTTATAGTTCTTTAAAAAAAACTTTGCGTCATCTATTGTATATTCTCCAACCTTTTCATTATCTGTAATCATACTTCTACCCCTAACTCTTTTAGTTCATCAATCATATTACTTTTAATTTTTTCTAATGCGTTTATTATTTCGTGTTCTTGGTCTTTTTTTACATCCAAGTGAAAAAATCCATTTCCTAATGTAATAGATTTTGGATTGTTATTATAAATACCAATAAATTCATCTATCCCGTTAATATGTTGTGTTAAAATATTAACTTCTTTTAAATCCTCGATTTTCATGATTATTCTCCTTCAAATTTCGGTAATTCAGTCCAATATATAACATCTGCATCCGTGCCTTCAAAACCTACAAACATATCAAACTCTATCCAAGTATCCACCCTTGTGTCAGAATACCCTCCAGAACTTAGTGGATAAGTAAGTAACACTTCTTCATCAATGTCAGGAGTACGCCCCTCCCACATAGAGGTGTATAAATCACCATATTCTTCTTTTTCTTCTTCAGTAAGCTCTCTTGTATAAATTTTATGCCATTTCATGATTATTCTCCTCTATCTCTTTGTAAGCAAAATATTCAATCTCGTTTATATTAATTACTTCATTTTCAAAATTTAGAAAATTGCCATTTTTTCTCCCAAAACAAAGATCAAACAACCAATCTAAATCTGTTCCAGTTACTTCTAACTCTAATTTCCTACCGCTTTTAAATATTATATTTAAACTATATTTCTCACTTTCTATCATTGTTATTACCTCCTATCCTCTATTGACTTACTTATCCTTGCTACTGCCCAAACACATGTGATTAAATACATATCCTTATTATCGACTTCTCCGCTGATTAACATGAATATAAATAATACTATGATACAGGTTACGAACCATTCTATTATGTATTTACTCATTCTCCACCAACTCCTTATTTTCGTATATATTGCCTATGACTTCCAACATTTCCTCTATGTCATCATAATTGCTGAAATACCCCGTACTCCAACGACTATCTATTGACTTTAGAACAAACGCACAACTGCTTTGATTGTATTGGATAATACAATCCCAAGTACCATTTACAGTGACTATATCGCCTTCATAAATATACTTTCCGTTCTTATCTTTCATTCCTGTATTTTTTATGAACTCTACTTTATCAAAAGAAAATATAGCCGCTCCGCCTCGAAATCCAATACCTATATCGTAAACCGATACTTGTTTATTGTAGAAATCTATCATTTCTACTTCTCTAACTATATTCAATTCCTTAATATATACTTTTGGCTGTAACATTTCCTATCCTCCTACTCCATTTCTCTCTGCTTTTCTTTTTGTTTGTTCCTTTACCATAAATAACCTTTCTGTTTTGCTTGATTTTTTACTTATACCATTTTGCATAGTGCTTCTAGCTGTTGTAAATTCATATATGCATTCAAAACGATCATCTGATATTATATAACTAGATACTAACACTATGTTTTTCTTACTCATCTCGTACGCCCAATTATAGAACTCTTTATGTTCAAATGTTTCACCGTGATAACCTGTTGTATTCTCGTATGGCGGGTCTAAATATATAATTATATTTTCTAAATGTGAAAAATCTTTATATGATTTGTTGTGTAGTTCTAACAATTGTACTCGTTCTAATTGCTCTAACTGTTGCAATCGTTCTATCTGTTCTAACCTTTGTTTTTCTTTTATTATATTTAAATCATTAACAGCTTTTTTATAAGTTTCGGTTTGTTTATATTGTCTCCAATTTTCCTCGTTCTCTAAAATCTCAACAGCTAGATTATATTTAAAATCTGAATTTTCGGCAGAGTAAAGATAACTTGAACACTTATTACCAAAACTGTTTACTAGTAATTTCAAATTATCTTCTGGTGTCTTTTCTTTTTTATCTCGTATTCTAAAAAATTCTTCTCGTGAGATAATATATTTTTTTAAATCTTCTGTTTTTAAATTCAAACTGTGTTTAAACGTTTCGTAAACATCTGTGTTCTTTTCGTTATACACTATATCGAATCCCTGCAGTAGAAACTCACAACTTATAGCACCGCCGCCTCCTAGTAAATCATACACTTTCTTATCTGTTCCAAAATTCTCCTTTACAATCTCAACTATCTTTCTTGAAATTTTTTTTTTGCTTCCTTGATAAGGTAATCCTATAGGTTTACCTTTCCTATAATTTCCACTATATTTAATCATTGATACCCTTTCTCCTCCCCTCCTATATCCTTTGGACTACACCCTAACACATCCGCCAATCTCTTCAATGTTTTAAATCGTGGGCTTATCCTTTCGCCAGTTCTGATTAATTTAATCACGTTAAAATGTACCCCCGAAACTTTGTGCAATTCTTTATCAGTTATTTTTATTTCGTCCATTATTTTTTGTAGGTTGGTCATAATTCATACCCCTTTACGTATACACCACAAATTGAATTGTACCTTTTTTCACTGACCAACTTACTTACATGTGAGTCATCCTTCCAAAATTTAAGTTTAGTCATTTGGTCAATAAATGCTTTTGCCAAATTATCCACATCAGGCTTTTTAGTGTAATAATCACCATCTACTTTATTTTTCTCCAGAGGGAAACACCATATTAATTCAACTCCAATAGGAGCATTTAACATCTTACCAGGAATATGACTAATCAATCCTGTTTTGAATATTTCTTTAGCTTCTTTCAAATTATGCGAATCAAAAATAATAGGTTTACTATTTTTGACTGAAATAATTTTATCTTGGTGAGTAACTGTTGGTATTTTTTTTAATGGCACAAAAAATTCAATTTCCATTTTCTAATTTTCACTTCCTTAACTCCATTTTAATTTTTTACCATTTCCATTTTTTCTTTTTTCATTTTTCGCGCGGAGTACAGGTCAGTGTTGTTACAGACAGGGGGTGGTTTTTAAACCCCCTGTACTGTACAACCTGTACTGTCCCTGTCACCCCTATCCAACATCATATATCTTAGATATATGCTTTTTCTGTCTTAGACAAGACACGATTTTTTAAGTCTTGTCTAAAAAAGTCACGACTTATTTTTTAAGTCTTGTCTAAAAAAGTCACGACTTATTTTTTAAGTCTTGTCTAATGTTTTTTAATAGTTTTCGTATTCTTATCAAACCAAAACTTTTTACTATTTTCTAATCTTCTTTCTATAGTTTTTACACTTACACCTAAGTAATCAGCAACCATTTTTTTTGTCGGTTCTTCGTCTTCAAACACACAATTTTCAATAGCCATTTCAAACTCTAACATACTACCTTGATTCTTATCTTCAGCTTGTTCTGAACGACCTTTCTTAGCTTTGCTATACTTATTTTCGTTACTATCAGCTGCTAAGTCAGCCAATACGCCCACCTCGTCTATTGTATGAATTGGATAACTAAACCACATATTAACGGGTTCAAACTTAGCAAACTCTCTAAGAGTACCTTCCACACGCCACGCTGTTTGCTGCTTAACCTTAGCCTCTAACTCTTTAGCCTGCGCCCTAACTTCTATTAAATGACCGCTAAGGCTTCTTTCAGCGTGAAATTTCATAACCTCATAATCGTAATGGTCATCCATTCCAATTTTAGTCTTGTAATATTCATTGTTTAGAGTTCTTATTCTATCTTCATAGAATTTAACTAATGCGTTATTTAACTGTGTTTTTAGTAAAGTTTCTGGAATCTCTAACTCTACTAAGTCAATTAATGCGTCAGGATCTCGTGCAAACACTCCACTTCCACTGGCCCTATCCATTGATTTTTTGCCGCCTTGCGCACCTTTCGAGTGGTGGTGGCAATAAATAACTGAACAACCTAACTCGGTAGCGACTTTGTCAAATTGATTGGTAAAGTGAGCCATTTGGTCGGCACTGTTTTCATCTCCAGTAAGCACCTTATAAATAGGGTCAATAATAACCGCTGTGTAATTCTTCTTATACGCCCTTCTGATTAATTTTGGAGCTAACTTATCCATAGGTACAGTCTTACCTCTTAAATTCCATATATGGACGTTATTTAAGTTACTAGCAGGTAAATTTAATTTAGCGTAAACATCCTTAAATCTGTGTAAGCAACTAGCTCTATCAAGTTCTAAATTGACATATAAAACGCGACCTTGTGCACATTCCCAATTTAACCACTTCTTACCTTCAGCAATCGCTATTGCCATTTCTATTAGCGCGAAACTTTTACCAGCTTTTGAAGGTCCAGCAATAAGCATTTTGTGACCTTGTCTAAGTACTCCTTTAATTAATTCAGGCGCTAAGTCTGGCATATTATCCCAGCACTCCTCTAAATTTTCGGGATCTGGTAAATCGTCGTTTAAATCCTCAATGTATTCAAACCATTCATCCCAACTGTTTTTCCCAATATTAGTATCGATTAAAAATTGCTTGCGTCCATTTCTCATCACACCTGGCATGCGGCTAAGTCTTGACGGGTTCTTATTTTGCGTGTCTACTGCTAAGCCGTTCTTGGCACACACTTTATACAAGTAATCGACACGCTTTTGGTATTCTTGATAGTCTCTAGCTTCAATTTTAACTATTGCGTGTACAGACTTACCACCACTATGGACTAAGCAAGCAACTGGTAATTCTAACTCGCGGATAATAGCGTTCTGTTGAGAAATACTTGTTTGGTCACTTTCTACCAACGCGTATCTATATTCCGTTACATTGTCATTTTTAACACCTTTTCCATCTAATGGATTAAATCTTATCCACGCCCCAGCTTCAGGGTTGTAATCTCCAATAACAAATCCTATATCATCTTTGTATTTGTGTAACTTCTCAATTAAGTGGCCCGCGGTTCTATCAAAACAACCTTTTTTAGGTTTGTGTAAAGTCTTACCGTCTTTATCCTCTAACGGATAAGTTTCAGTCACATATCCAACATTTTCAGTGCTTTGAAATAACGTTTCTAAATAAGTGATTAATTCCTGACTAGGATTCCAATTAAATGGTTCTTGAATTTCCTTACCTTCAATCCAACTTTTGTCTATGAATTTGTAATCATTATCGATTTTTATTTCATCATCCCAACCCAACTCGTGTGCGTTTTCTGTGTTAAAATATATAGGCTCGTATCCTCTATCAACTGCCATTTGATATACAGTCCCACCAGTTACTGGCGTTCCTGAACCATTGAAAGTATTCCATTTTCTAAGGCATTCACCTTCTTTATATCTAATATCATTTTGAGACCACAAGTCCCATTCTTCGACGGTGTGACCCTCGTGTTTAAGGGCCATGCCGACATTAACCCATTCTTGATAATCAAGAGTAGCTGGGTTGATATATTCTAATAATTCTATTAAGTTTGATTTATTTTCCATTCTAGCTCCTCTTAATTAAATATTTGGTCTGTAATCTTTCGCAACAATACCTCTTGGAAGTCTCCAACCATTAGCTGCAATTCTAGTTATCATCTTGTTAGCTTCGTCAAAACTCCAAGAACCAACTTTTCTAAAACCTCTATTTTCTAACAATCTAATTTGTTTAGGTGTAGCAAGTCCAGCGTCTCGTCGTTTGATAATTCTGTCAATCAATAGTTTAGCTTTTCCGAAATTCTCAATAGTATCCGCATTGATTCCCATTTTCTCTAGTGTTTCTACTTGCTTACTAGATGGTGGCCCTTGTTCGCTTATAAAACTTGGCACATAATTAGCAAGGTCTTCATCTGCAATACTCATTTCAAATTGTAATGGATCTACTAACTTACCTTTTTTGCGGCGTTGTTCAGCTAACTGTTTGGCAAGGCTCGCTTCTCTATCCTGAATTACTTCCTCTGCTGCTTTAATTTCAATTTCTTCTAAATCAACCGCGTTACCAACTTCTTTTTCACTAATCTCAGTCATTTTTTTAGCAACTTCTTCATTTTTTGCTATTAAATGAGCGGGTCTGCATAGTTCATGCTTTTCAACGTGCCATAAGAAATCTAGTAGTAATAAATTTTCTTTTCCTGGATGTAATCTTGTTCCACGTCCTACCATTTGAGAATACAAGGCCCTTACCTTAGTTGGTCTTAACACAATAACACAATCAACGCTTGGACAGTCCCAACCCTCTGTAAGTAACATGGAATTACAAAGGACATTGTATTTATCATTGTCGAAATCTTCTAATATTTGCGCCCTATCCTTGCTATCTCCGTTGACCTCGGCAGCCTTAAATCCTTTTGAATTAAGAATATCTCTGAACTTTTGACTTGTTGCTACTAGCGGTAGAAATACTACCGTTTTTCTATCTTTGCAGTGTTTAAGCATTTCATCAGCTATTTGGTCTAAATAAGGATCTAGCGCATTGCTAACATCACTAGCTTTAAAATCTCCGTTTTGTGTTGCAACCCCACTTAAATCAAGGTTCAATGGTATTGTTAAACTTTGTATTTTGCTTAAGTAACCTTCTTTAATGGCGTCAACTATTTTATACTCATAAGCTAGACTTTCGAAATACGTTCCCAGATTCTGCATATCACCCCTATCAGGTGTAGCAGTAACCCCCAATACTTTTGCCTTGTCAAAATGATTAAGTACATTCTGATAGCTGTTAGAAATACAGTGATGGGCTTCATCAATTACAATAGTGTCAAAATAATCATTGCTAAATTGATTAAGTCTTTTTTCGCGCTGCAAAGTTTGAACACTCCCAACAGTGACTCTAAACCAACTATTTAAAGATGTACTATCAGCCTTTTCAAGCGCTGTATTAAGTCCCGTACTTTTCTTTAATTTGTCGCTAGCTTGTTCCAAGAGTTCTCCTCTGTGTGCTAATATAAGCACTCTATCCCCTTGTTTAACCCTATCTTCTATTATTTTGGAAAATACAATAGTCTTACCACAACCAGTGGGAAGCACTAGGAGCGTTTTTTGAACGCCCCCGTCCCATTGTTCTTGAACCTTAACCCTCGCTTCTTCTTGATAAGGTCTAAGTTTCATTTTTAGAAACCACCTTGACTGTTATTACCTTGATTCCAAGAATTGTTAGTTTGTTGCGGTTGATTGAAATTAGGTTGTGCAAACGGATTCTGAACATTAAGCACTTTCGTAATATCTACTTCATCTTTGTATATCATACTTTTAACTTCATTGTATTGGTTTCCATTATGTTCTCTGATTCCTACTTTACATACTCCTGTAGCGCCAATTATTTGATTCCAAGGCATTCTTAATGGTTCACCTTTCTTCTTAAGTCCAATAGCTCCAAAGAACGCTGAAAGCAACCCTTCTACTGAACTATGTAAGAATAAATTATGTTTTAAAGTAGTTTCGCCTTCATTAGCTATTATTTTTACACTAACAATAGCTTTAGGGCAGCTAGGTAATTTCCCGTTCGGATTAGTAGGTGTGTGCTGCGCTCTGTCATATCCTGCGACAGTAAATTGATATAGTCCAGGAGGCAATAATACGAACTCACTATCTGTTACTATCTCCGAATCCCAGTCTAATTCTCTTTCAAAGTTGTTATAATTTGTATTGTTATTCATCATTTTTTAAAATTCTCCTTAATTTATATTTGTTATTTTAATTCTTTTAATAATTGTTTTAAGCCTTCCCATTTAGGGATAATATATCCAGTTAAATAACCTTGTTCATTGTATACACTCATTGGTGTTCCTTTAGGGAAATATCCTTTACTTTCTGTCACTAGTTGAATATCTTCTTCCGTGATATTATCTTGCTGCATTAAATCCCATAAAGGTTGTGGAATATAATCTGGTTTTTCTTTTATAAATGGATCAACTAAATTTTCTTCTGAGGTATTCTCAATTTCTTTAACAATATCTCCGAAATTATCTATTACCTTTTCTTCTTGAGTTTTTTCAACTTTCGGTGCTTCTAAATCACCATTATACTTAGGTTGCTCAAACTGTAATTGCTCAGTTTGTTGTTTAATTTCTTTTTGAACCATTTTTTGTGGTTCTTCTTTAGGTTCTGTTTTAAAAATATGTGCAATTCCGCTAAAATCAAGCGGTAATTCCCCAGGCAATCCGTGTCTGTTCTTGGCATCCCATGCAGCAGCATGTTCAGTGTACATCACACGTTGACTACCTTGAGCTTTTTTCTTTGTTGAACCTTCTTGTGTGATTAAGAATGTTTTGTAGTTACAAAATAGCACCATATCCGCCCATTCTTTTACAAGTGGCGCTGTTTGTGAACTTGTTTTCTTACCAAGTTTTAGTTCATATTTATCGTAAGCGCCCATTTCGTCTGGCAATTCAAATTTTCTAATCTGAGCATGTGCTGTAAGCACTACATTAATACCTAATTCAATTAAATCTTGTAATTTGTTTAAGAAACGTCCCATTTCTTCTTTTGCATAGACATAGCCGTTCCCATATCCAAAATCTTCAATACCTTTTTTGCCGTGCATAGCGCACAAGTTATCAACACATAGAGATTCTGCCCAGTCAATAGTGTCTATTACTAATGTTTTACACACTGTAGGATTTGCCTTAATAAATGCTATTTGATTATTTAACATAACCCAGCTTGTAGGCTTATCTAATCTTGCAACGTCCATATTATCCGTTGAGCCTTCTGTATCTATGAATAACGGTTCTGGAAATTGTGCGGCAAGTGATGACTTACCGATTCCCTCAGTTCCATAAATCACTACTTTTTGCGCTCTCGCTCGTTTTCCTCTAGTTATTTGCATTAAAAACTACCTCCTGTATTGTTCGCCCATGACGGTGTTTCTACTTTTTTATTTTTAACATATCCATCTTCTATTATTATTTGGCACTCTTCACCAGTGCTTACTCTTGTTGCTATTGCCTGTAAGTGATTTTCTTTTAGCCAGTTACCAAAATCTTGTAATGTCTCTAAGTCCATTTGTTCTAGTTTATCCATTAAGACAAACTCACATTGTGGATTAATCTTTCTAACAATAGCAGTTGCTACTATAAGCTGTTCAGAACCACTCATATTGTCCCAAGGTTGGTCCTTGTAAGTAATTACACCATTTTCTACGCTTAACCCTTCTAGTGGTAAATTAGCACCGTTAAGCAAGTCTATTTTTTCTTTTCTTAAATTCTCGATAGAGTTTGTTAAATCTTCATATTGATTCTTGTATTCTTCCGCGTCCATTTCAGCGCGCTCTCTATCCTGATTAGCTCTAACTTTTCTATTGATTTCTTCAATATTTTCAATACTTCTTTCTAATTCTTCTGTGCTTTCATCGATTAAATCAACAACATCTTTATTCGCTATTTCTATATCATTATTAATGGTTGCTAAATTATTGTTTAATTCTAGTAATTGTGCTTCAAGTTCAGCTTTTTTATTTTCAGCAAATGATTTTCTAGCAATCAAATTCTCCAAATTATCGCGTTTGCGTTGATTTTCTCCGTTTCTAGCTAGGATTTCTTGTTGTTCTTTAATTAATTCAGAAGCACTTACTAATTCATTTCCAACTTCTTTGTAAAACGGTTGTTCTTCGGCAAAATGTTTCTTTTGATCTCTAATTTGACCAACTGTGCGTCGTTTATTGTATAGTTCCAGTTCATCCTGTTCTAACTTGAATAATTTTTCTCCCAAGCCATCAACTGTATTTAATAGGGCTTTAGTTTTGTCTTTTGAGTTCATTTCCATAAATTTTGGTAGATTAATGGCAAACTGCTCAACAAAACTATTTAATAAGTTTTGTCCTGCTTTCTTACCGCTGGGATCTATTACTTTTAGTTTTCCGTCTTCTCCCTTGCGTTCCACTATTAACCCATTATCTAACTCAACCTTGATTATTGGTGGAACTACGCTACCCTCTCTTAATGGTTTAGATGGCTTATAAGCATTTCCGCCTAAGGCCCACGCTATTGAGTCTAGGACACTTGTTTTTCCTTGACCATTTCTTCCACCAACAACTGTCAATCCATTAGCTGTAGGCTCTATCTGAACGGCTTTAACCCTTTTTACATTTTCTATTTCTAATTTATTAATTTTCACCATAAATAATATCTCCTAACTTTTCTATTAAATCTTGAACAATCTCTTTTGGAACATCCTCACCATTAAGAACAACACACTTAATCTTCTTATCTTGGATAAGCTCTTGTTCTTGTTCGTTTAGCATATCTTTTAATTTGTCTATGGTTGCTATTTCTTCAACTCTTGGACTACTTGCAGGTTTACCATCTAAATGGTTAAGCCAAAATTCACCATATCTGATTGTCTTTTGAATATCGTCTTTTGGACTTTCGTATTTCTTGTTTGCTCTAATTCCGTATTTCAAAATGTTAGCTTGACAAACACTACCAAAGTCATCTACTATTTGTTGGATAACATCAATAGATTCCCCAAAAGGATATTTATAGTGTTGCGGATTTTTAATATCGTCATTCATTTCTTGCATTTTCTCCTTTTTTGTGTTATTTTTAAATTGAAATTTTATTAAGTAGCTGTTGTTTTAACGGCTGCTTTTTTACTTGTTCCCAGTACTTCCGTACCCACCTACTCGTTCATTTGATAATATTTCAACGTTTTCAATAGGTAGTACTTTTGTAAACATCCCTTGTCCTATTCTTGAGTGTTTAGCTATTTTTACTTCTTTATCTGTTAAATTGTCGTAAAGGAATGTGATGTGTCCCTCATTGTCTTTATTGTTGTAGAAATCAGCATCTATAACCCCTACGCTATTACTCATTCTAAGACCGTGCTTCTTAGCCATACTAGAGCGTGCATACAGCAACAAACCTTCATCTTCTTTCATATAAGCCTTAATTCCTGTAGGTATAACATTGCTTATCGTTCCAGGTCTCAATACAACATCCTCACACGCGTAGAAGTCCACACAAGCACTATATGGCGTTCCTCTTGCTGGCAACTTGCCATCATATCCTCTAATTAATTTAAATCCTCTCATCTTTTCCTCCTACTCAAAATACTTCTCAAATCTTTTATCGAACCCAACCCACATTGACCCAGTTACCAACAAATATCCCGCGAATAATTGTTCAAACTCAATTTTTGTCATTGTTAATGCACAGATGAAAATTATTGTAAGAGTCCAGTAGATTAGGTTTAATGTTCTTTTTTGTAAATGTTTAATCATTGGTTTTCTCCTTTCAATTTGTTTAAATCTATATCTAATACCGTTGCTATTTTAACAACATGGTCTAATCTAGGGTTCTTTGATTCTCCATTTAAAATAGAATAAATTGTTTGCTCAAAAATCCCTGATAACTTTGCTAACTTGTATTTACTTATATCTAATTCTTTTAAACGTTCATTTATTAACTCATTAAACTTTTTCATAAATGTTTGACCTTCTTTCACTATTTTGGTATAATTTATTTGAGTATTTCCTGGAAATTAAATTCTACTACTAAACCTTTTCAATGAAATACTTAATACTTTAGAAAGGAGATTCAAGATGGTAAATACAAAACAAACATCTAAAAGCGTTGCATCTAAAGCTAGTAAAATTTTACGTGATGGTAGATCAAGTAAAAATACTAAATCAGTGGCTGCTAGTGCTTTATCACAAACTAAAACATCTAAGAAGAAATAACTTTTAAATTCTTAGGTATTATTACCTGTATGTAATCTAAATTTACATATTGAATAGTCGATTTATCGGTAGTTATTTTCACGAAACTACTTGATATTTCGGCTATTTCTTTTGGAATATCGTGAGACAAAGTACAATTTTCTATGTATGTATCATCTAAAAAAATTAATTTCTTTATTTCCATTGTTTATGCTCCTTTCAATTTATTTAAATTTAAATCTATATCTAATACTTTCTTTCACTATTAATAACTCAATATGAAATAAATAAATGGAACGTGTAATACTATTGCCCAGGTGACTATCTCTAAAGTTCTTTTTTTCGTTTTCTGGGCGTAAATATTTAAACATAAATTTATTAACATAAGCACCACATATATACATTTAAATTGAACGCTCATCTCTATTCTAGTCCTCCTTTTAATTTCTTTATTTCCATTCTTTTACCCCTTTCATTAACTTCTTTGATATGTGCTAGATCTCTTAAATTTAAATTGTATTTTCTTTTAAAAACTTATTTACTTCACTTTCGAGATAGATATACTGTCTACCCACTTTAGTAGGTCTAAGTCCTCGAATATTAAGCTCAGCTAAGGTATCTTGACCTATATTCAACTCTCTGCACAGTTCTTTTTGGTTGTATCGCTTATCTTGCTTTATTTCGTCTTGTAGTACGTCTTTGACTACTTCACGAACTGCTTTTACTACCTGCCTTTCAAATTCTTCGCTAAACATTTAAACACTCCTTTCTAAATTTTTATTTTCACCACCTTACATCTAAATTTCATAGTATAATTACAATGAAAGGAGGTGAATTATTAATGAACGATATTTTTTTAAATTATTCTTTAGTTTTGACTGATGGTAAAATCAATATTGATACATCTTTCGTTGGTGACGGTGAAATTACAAGAATTATTATCGAACACAATACAGATGTTATTGCTCAACTTCAACTTTTGCCTAAAGATGTAATATTATATTTTGAGCAACATAAAGATAGAATCATACTTAAATCAAATAAAGAATTAATTCAAAGAGAAGATAAAGTTTATATTAACTTTTAATCTTTCCTACCCTCAATTCAATAGAGTTGGGGGTAATTTTTATACTCGAATAATTTTTCCCATCTGTCACTACTGTTTCAGATTTTAATGTTTTATTATTTATAACTTTTTCTTTTTTATCCATTAATTTTCTCCTTTCTGAATATTTTCAATCAATATCAAATTAAATTTGATATAGTTCGCAAAAAAATATTAAAATCTTATATTGTCTAGTGGAATTTTGTATAATTCGCTTAATTCTTTTGCTCTATTAACAGTCGGTTCTTGTCTGCCTTTTTCCCAGTTAACCACCGTTTGTTTAGTTA
>ERZ773067.324-NODE-324-length-30109-cov-4.487622_pt1 | contig 30109 bp, 23 predicted proteins | sample MGYA00580622_ERZ773067 | MGnify/ENA primary metagenome ERZ773067 (study PRJEB29015, sample SAMEA2737998) | human oral metagenome | biome: human oral; feature: human-associated habitat; material: dental | place: China | collected 2113 ...
TCTGATTGACCTCGTCGAGGTTGCCCGTCGGCTCGTCCGCAAGGATGAGCACGGGGTAGTTGATGAGAGCGCGCGCAATGCAGACGCGCTGCTGCTCGCCGCCCGAAAGCTGGCTCGGCAGATGGTCGGCGCGGTCAGCAAGCCCCACGCGGTCGAGCGCTTCGAGCGCTTCCTTCTTGTCGGGGATGCTGTGATAGTACTGCGCCGCCATGATGTTCTCGATCGCCGTCAAGTACGGGATCATGTGAAACTGCTGGAAGACGATGCCGATCTTGTCGCGGCGCAGGAGCGTCAGCTCGTGGTCGGAGACTTTCGTGATGTCGATGCCGTCCAGAAGCACCGTGCCGCTCGTCGCGTGATCCATGCAGCCGATGATATTCATGAGCGTCGTCTTGCCCGAGCCGGAAGGCCCCATGACGGCGAGCCAATCGCCCTTTTCCACCTTGAGGTTGACGTTGTCGAGCGCCTTGACCTTGCCGCCGTAGGCCATCGTCACGTCTTTCAATTCCAATAGACTCATAAAACCCTCCTACTCTCCCCGCAAGACGATGGCGGGGTCAACGCTCGTCGCGATGCGCACGGGAATGAGGCTCGCGACGCCCGTCACGATGACGGACAAGACGACGGCGAGCACGGCGATGCCCGGAGCAAAGGCGATGCCGCGCGAAAAGACGTTGATGCTGACGCTCTGTGCGAAGAGGTAGCCGAAGCCGCTGCCTAAAAGGCCGCCGACAAGGCCGAGCACGCAGCCCTCGCCGAGAAACTCCATGACGATGTTCGCATTCGAAGCGCCGAGCGCCTTCTTGAGACCGATCTCGCGGCGGCGCTCCGTAACGACCGCCGTCATCGTCGTCGTCACGCAGATGAGCGTCAAAATGAGGACGATGATCGTCACGAGAAGGATCAGAACTTCGAGCTTCTTCAAGACGTTGAACTCCGAATGCGCGATCTGCTGCACCTCCTGCGGCTCGATGCCGATATTCGCGGTGCGAATGGCGTCCTCGACGGACTTCAAGCTGTCGCCGTCGGCGACGACGCTGAGCTGCGCGAGTCCGACGGCGCCGGGCTTCTCGACGATCTTTTGCAGCTCGTCGAGATTCAGGAAAGCGAACTGCTCTTCCTTGCCGCCCGTCGAGACGATGCCCGAGACGGTGAAGGAGAGCATGGCCTTGCCCTCGCCCGCGCTGACCGATACGGTCTGGCCAATCAGCTTGTCCGTATCGCGTGCGATCTTCGAAGCCATCTCTGCGCCCAGGAGGATCTCGCGCTCACCCGCCTTCGGGTACTCGCCCTTGACCATCCAATAGGGGCTGACCTTCTTGATTTCCTCGAAGTCCGTGCCGCCCGTCAGGACAGGCTGCTTGTTGACCTCAAGGCGCTCGTAGAGAAATGGTGCGAGACCGACGACGTCGCGTCCCGCCAGCGCCTCACGCGCCTTCTGCAAGGCGGCGGAGTCGAAGGTCTTCGCCTCGCCCGCCGGCAAGAGCAGCACGTTCGCGCCGTAGGCGCGGAACTCGCGCCCGAGCTGCGCGGGCACCTCGCGGTAGACCGTGATCATGCCCGAGATGATCGCCGCGCCGACCGCGACCGCCAGGAGCGCAACGAACATGCGCGACTTCTGGCGGAAGAGCGCCCGCACGATCATGCGCAGAAACATTTCCAGTATCTTTATTCTTCCTGCCATATCAAATCACCTGCCATGAAGGACGCTTGCGGGCTGCAAGGAGAGAAGCATGCGGATGGCGGGCAGGCTGCCGATGAGGAGCATCAGAGCCATGAGTCCGCCCACGATGGGGATGACGACGAGGTTGTTCGCAATGCTTGATCCGAAGACCGTCTGCCCGATCGCCTGCGCGAGCGCCAGGCCGCCGAAGTAGCCGAAGAAGCCGCCCAAGGCGCCTGCGATGAAGATCTCGGCGAGCACCATGAGTACGACGGAGAGGTCGGTCGCGCCGAGCGCTTTCATGAGGCCGAACTCGCGGCTTCGCTCCATGATGTTCGCGCTGACGAGGTTCGACACGCCGAGCGCCGCCGACAGCAGCGAAAGACCCGTGATGAGCAGCATGAGCATCTGCGTCTTTTCAAGAATCTTGCCCTCGGACTCGGCGATCTGCCGCACGGGCTGCGCCGAAGAACCGGGAATCGCCTCCTCGATCTGGAAGGCGATGGAGCTGACGTAGGCCGTGCAGTACCAGATCTCGCGCTCCTTCTGCGAAAGGCGCTCAGGGTTCTCCGCCGCCTTTCGCGCAAGGTCGTTTTCAGGCGTCGTGACGGCGGAAACCTCGATCTTGTCGATCTTTCCGGTAGCGCCCAGAAGCTCCTGCGCGAGCGCGAGGTTCACGGTCAGAGCGTCGTCCTCTGCGCCGCCGCCCGTGACGACACCCGTGATCTTCAGCGTCCTTTCCGCGCCGTCCTTCGTGCGATAGGAAACCGTATCACCGGGCTTCAGCCCCAGAGCGTCCGCGAGCTTCGCGCCCGCCAGCGCCTCGTCGGGGCTTTCCGTCGGCCACGCACCGTCGATCTTCCACCACGACTTCATTTCCTTCTCACCCGTCTGCATCTTCTCGCCTGTCGGCAGTTCAAGCTCATGGTCGAACCACGTGCCCATGATCGGCACATTTTTGCCGTCCGCGAGAGCGATTTCGCCCGAAAGTTCGGGCGCGAAGGCGACGATGTTGTTCGTCCAGAAGATTGTCTTGATCTTCGCCGCATCCGCCTCGTTCAAATATTCTTTGCGTCCGCCCTCAAGGCCGTAGACGTCCTGCAGCACGGAAGCCGTCTTCGGCGTGACCGTGATGTTCGCGCCGTAAGCCTTGAGTTCCTGATTGACCTTCTCGCCGATGTCGAACATGACGTTGAGCATGGCGGCAGCCAGCGATACGCCAAGAGCCGCCGTCAGCGCGATGAGGAAGAAGCGCTTCCTCTGGCGAATCAGCGCGCCCTTTACCATCTGCCAAAACATTGTATCCCTCCTTCACGCATCAGCGGAACACGTCGCGCGCCTTGTCCAAGGCGTCCTGCGGCACGCGCAGCTTGCCATCCGCCACGCTGTATTCGATGGGAATCGGGTTGCAGCCGCCCTTCGTGCCGATCGTCGCCTTGTTCATCATGACGTCGCACAGGCGGCAGATGACCTGCCCGTCTTTTTCGTAGTAGCCCGTCGGACCGCAGATCTCGCAGGCGTCAAGCCCGACGCCGTAGGAATTGCCGCCCTTTAAGATCACGATGTAGCGCACCATCTGTCCGCTCGCCGTCTGATAGACGAAGCGATGCAGATGTCCGTCATTGACCACCGAGAGATCCACGTCGACGAAGCCGTCAACCGCCGTCACAGGGACAGCAGGCACGAGTTCTTCCTTGCGGTTCGCATAGCTCGCGCCGAAGCTCGACAAGAAGACCATGCCCGCGAGGAACAGTACCGTCGCCGTACCCCAGCGCCTCTTGTGCATCGCCTGCATGATCATGCGGCGGTACTGGGCGGGATTCGTGCCGGCAGGGCGCGCTGGCTTCTTCTGGGAGAAGAGCGTCAGCGGCACGAAGAGCAGCGCGAAGAAGATGATGAATATGAGCCACGACGAGTGGTCGATGATCGGCGCCATGATGGAAAGCAGCGCCGCGCTGTCGAGGATGTGCCGCGCCATCAGCACCTGCACGAGGAAAATCCCCTGCTGGATGAACATGGCACCGGCCTGAATGACGAATACGAAAAAGAGCCGCCTCGGGTTGAGCGCCGCCGCCGCCTTGTAGGCGACGAAGGAGCTGACGACACCGAAGAACAGCCCCGCGGCAAAGCCCGCGAGCTTCACGGCGACCGTCTGCGTCATGTAGTCGCCCGCCGCCGAGATGATCGTGCCGACGGGGATGAGCCAAAGCTCCATGCCGTGATAGAAGAAGAGCAAGACGCCGATGACGCAGGCGGAAACCTGCAGCGGGCGTGAAAGCCCCTCCTTCTGCCCTGCACCGCGCGCGAGCATGGCGACGAGCACGACCTCGGCGATCATGGCGAAGGCGATCGCGCCGGCTTCGGCGACCTCGCGGCTCACGGCGTTTCGCGTGCCGACGCGAGCTGCCACGATGGCGACGGAAAGCCAGAAGCCCCAATGAATCGCAGTGTTATAATTGCGGCGATACTTTTCGAGCGGCAGTCGCCGCAGGATGGCGAAAAGGATGCCGAGCGGCACAGCAAGCGTCAGCACCTGCTCCATCGCCGGCACAAACTGTTGCAGGAACATCTGCAGCATATTCTGCACCTCACTTTAATATGAAAGGAAAGCCCACCGCCACCCATTGGATGGTGGTGGGCTTATGCCCTTTAGAAATGGACTTGCTTTACAGAATCCTCAAGGTTACCAGCGGCGAGGCACGTAGTTGAAGACCCAATCCATCGTCACAGGCTCATCCCAGAAGCGGCCCTTGACGCCCGTCTCTTCATCGACGTGCAGACCGTAGTTCTGGCGATACGGGCTTTCGATGGAGAAGTGCATGTCGTAGGTGCCGGCACCCAGGAGCTTGACGTTCGCGCCGTAGTGCGGGCCATCGTCTGCGTTCATCGGCATGAAGACGCCCTCGACGCTCTGGCCCGTCTCACGCTTCGTGAACTTGTAGTGAACCGTCAGATACGGGATCCACTCGCCGACGCCGAAGCCCGTGTCGTTGCCTTCCGTCGCATGGATATCCGTCTCAATGTGCATGTCCGCCTTGTCCGGCGAAAGCATCATGCCTGCAGGCAGCATCTCAATCGGCTGGAAATAGACGAGCGCTACCTTGAAGTGGTTCGCCTCGTTCTCGATCTCGTCGCCGATCGGGTACTCCGTGAAGCCCGCCGCCGACGCAGAGCCGCCGAGCGTGAAGAGCGATGCCGCTACCGCGCAGACCGCCAACGCTGACTTGAGTTTCTTGAGCTTGAACATTTTCATAAAACACACTCCTCCGAAAAATGATGTAATGAAATTCCTCCTGGACGCCCTTACATAATACGCCCTATATAGATGCGGCAATCCGCTGCACCTGCAAACGGAGCACTTTGCTCCGCCATTGCCAATAATTCTTGAAGAGGCGATCACGCCGCTTTCGGCTTGCGTCTCTTCGCGTAGATGACCATACCCACGCCGAGAAGAAGCACGAGAAGCTGTGCGCCGAGCGTCTCCGCCGTCGGGAAGATGCCCAGAAGATCGACCGTCGGCCAGCCTTCGAAGCGCGTGATGCCGACGACACCGCCTTCCTGCAGTTCCTCGATGCCGCCGCCGACGAAAGTGACGGCCAACAGGAACATCAGAATGCTCGTAAACAGGAAGAACGGACGCAGGGGAATCTTCAAGATGCCATGCTGCATGCCGTAGAAGATCAAGGCCAGCGTCACGCAGCCCGCGCCGAATCCCGCCCAGATCATCGTGACGTCGGCAGCCGCGTTGTTGAAGAGCGCTTGATAGAAGAGGATGACCTCCGCGCCCTCGCGGTAGACGGCAAGGAACGCCGCCATGCCCAATGCCCTAGCCGTGCCATGCGTGATGGATTCCTTGACGAGTCCGTCGATGTACTGCTTCCAGTTGTCCTTGTTCGCCTTGCCGCCGAGCCATGCGCTCGTCAAAAGCAGGACGACGACAGCAAAGAGCGCGGTCGCACCTTCGAGCACTTCGCGGCTCATGCCGCCCGTCGTATTGTTCAGCAACGTGTTAAACAGATACGCCGAGATGAAACTCGCGACGACCGCCGCAATCGAGAAGTTGTAGACGGTGCCGAGATGCTTCTCATCCTGCGCGCGCTTCAGATAGGCGATGATCGCGACGAGCACGAGGATCGCTTCCAATCCCTCGCGAAGGAGAATCAGATAAGCAGGCAGAAACGCTGCCCAGCCCGAACTGCCGTGCGCATTTTCGAGCGCCTTGACGTTGTCGTTGACCATCGACTTGAGCTTTTCGGCTTCCTGCTTGACCGTGTCTACGCTCTCGCCGTTTTTCATACTCTTCTTGACTTTGTAGAACTGATATTCAGTCAAACTCGTCTCCTTGGCGGAGACGGAACTGCGCATGACGCTCTCCAAACCCTCTTTTTCATAAATGCCGTAGTAAGATGTATTGACGAGGTCGCGTGCACCCTCGTAGTCGCCCGTCTCGTAGACAGAAACGGCCTGGTCGACCATCTGAGCAATGCGATCAGCGACCTCCTGCCACTTCGGTGCTGCATCTGCGCGCGGCACGGCGAGAAGCACGAGTGCCATGCAAAGGAATAAGATTTTTTTCAAGACTCTCACCTTCTTTTTGGAAGTTCCGATATGATTTCCCTGCGCCGTCCTTTACGTCGGCGGCGCTCCTCCCCTCGCATGAAGCTCGCGGAGGAACATCTCCTTGTTCACGCGGATGCGCTTGTTCTCGTCGTCCTCGTAGGCATGACTGCCCGAGCCGTCGAACGGGAAGCGCAGGAGACGCATCGTCTTCATCGGCTGTCCATTCGTATCGAGCGCCGGCTCGAATTTGAAGTTGCGAATGGCATTCAAGACGAGCTGATCGACGACGCGGCGTCCCGAGGTCTGCGTGAAGCGATAGCCCGTGATATGCCCCTGCGCGTCGATGCTCACGAGAATGCCCACCGTGCCGCGAAAGTCCGTGCCGCGCGTGTCGGGCGTATTGCCCGCCGTAATGAGCACGCCAACCGCCTGTGAGGGCGGTGCGGGCGGCAGAGCCTTGCCGTCCTCGCCGCTCTTTTTCGCCTCGTCCTCCTGCTTCTGCAACTCTGCCACCGCCTCGTCCAACTCGGCGGCTTCCGTCGGCGACGTCTCCGTCGGAATGACATCCTCAGGCGGCGTCTCCACAGGCGGTGTCTCAGGCTTCGGCGGTTCGGGCGGCTCCGGTTTCGGCGGATCAGGCTTCTTCTCTTCCATCTCGCCCGAAGAGCCTTCCTCTGGAAGGTCTACGACCTCCATCTCCTGCACCGCCAAGGGATCGCCCTCGAAGTCGAGCAGGGGCAGCGCGAGAGCCAGTCCCAGCCAGACGAAGAAGTGCAGGAAGATCGCCGCGACGACCGTCGTGCGCCAGTAGCTCTTGAACCGCATCTCACTGCCTCCCCGCTGTCTCCGTCGCGATGGAGACGTGCTTCGCGCCCGAACGCTTGAGGAGGTCCAAGACGCGCACGACGGCTTCGTAGTCGGCCTTCTTGTCGCCGCGCAGCACGAATACCGTATCGGGGTCGCTTGCCAAGGAAGCCTTCATCTTGTCCGCAAGGTCTTCATTCGGCAGTTCGTCCTTGTCGTAGAGCACATCGCCCTTGTCCGTCACCGTGATCGGCACGATGTTCGGGCGCGTCTCCATCTTGCCCGCAGCCGCCTGCGGCAGAGCGACCTGCACCGTGTTCGTCTGCACCATGTAGATCGTGCTGATCATGAAGAACACGAGCAAAAAGAGCATGATGTCGATCATCGGGATGATCATGACGAGCGGTTCTTTCGTAATACGAAAATCACGCCGCATGGCCATCCTCCCCCGTCTTCTTCAACGCGTTCCGCACAGCGGCGGCCGCCTTGTCGAGCATGGCGAGCATCTCGTCAAGCTTCTGCACGAAGTACGTATGCACGATGAGCGAAAAAATCGCCACGCAAAGCCCCGTCGCCGTCGCGATCAGCGCCTCGCCGATGCCGCCCGTGATGGCAAGCGGCTCGCCCGCACGCACGCTGAAGATGCTGAACGACTCAATCATACCCGAAATCGTACCGAGAAGCCCCAGGAGCGGTGCCATCGTCACGATCATCGACAAGTAGTTGAGCCTCTCCCTCAGGCGCATCGCCATATCGGCGTACGCCGTGTCGAGCGCAAGCGTCAAGTCATCGCCCGCCGCCGCCGCACGCACGCCGATCTCAGCGATGTACGCGGGCGCCGTGTTCTCCGTCTGGCAAAGCTCCGCAGCCTGCTTCAAATCGTGCTCCTTCAGGAAAGTCGGCAACTTCGCGACGAAATCGCTCGCACCCCTGCCCGCCTGACGGTAGAAGCGAAAACGCTCGATGGCGATGACCGCAACAACGATCGAACACACCAAGAGGACGTACATGACAGGGCCGCCCTTTTGAAATAATTCCCAAGTATTCTCCACAAGAACATCTCCTTCAAGGATTTTCTATCTAAATACCGCTGATAGCGGTTATTCCTATCACGTCTGTGAGTATAGCACATACCTCGTTAAAGTTCAATATGAAAATGAAATTTGTTCATATTTGAAGAAAGATTCACTTTTTAGCGAGCGATTGCCTTGCAACAGGTACATACCATCCGCAAGGAATGCGGCATCAACATCTGAATGCGCTGCAAAAGCAAAAACACCGCAAGCAATGCTTGCGGTGTTTTTTGCTGCGCCTAAGCGCATATAGGTTTACGAATCGAAGCCGCTCTTACTCGGCCGGAATGATGAACGAAAGCGAGCTGAAGATCTTCTCCGTCACGATCGGATCGTCCGTCGGGAAGCCGACTTCGACGCCGATGACGTTGAGGCCGTTGTTCGCCACATGCACGGTGATGTAGCCGTTCGCATCCGCGTTCGTTTCCGTCGTGAGATCGCCGAGCACGTCAGCGATGACGGGCGCATTCGCATACGGCTGGCCATCCTTGTAGATGCGCAGGCGCAGCGCGTCGCCACGGCGAAGCGTCAGAGGATTGACTGCGGGAACGATCTGGATCGGCACATTGTAGAGCCCGCCCGGCTTCACAGCCGCGTTCCAGTAATGCACATTGTACTTGCGCGCGTACGTCACTGCCTTGAGATTTTCAACGCTCGCGTAGTCGCGCGTCGGAATGACCTGGCCGTCCGTCGTCTTGGCGAAGTAGCCATAGTCGAAGAACGTCGCCGTGACACCGAGGTCGTCGCCCGGCACGATCGTCACATGGTTGCCCGCGTCGACGCGCTCGACCGTCGTCGGCTCGAAGTTCACATCGTAGGCGTCGATGCGCTGCACGCACGCGGGATCGTAAGCGTTGTCCAACGGACCTTCACCGAGCACGAGCGCCTTCTGATCGAGGCGGTTCGCATAGAACACGCCATGCGCGTCCGTCGGTGCCGCATACATGCCAAGACCCACAAATGCGCCAAGCGCCGCTGCCAAAAGCTTCTTCTTCATTCTTCATCCTCCCATCGAGAACAATTCACTCTGCGGAACACATTTGTTCCATACCTTTACATTATAGTACAAATGATATGAATTTGCAACTCCTCCTCAGATCACATACTCCTCGCAAAGCGCACGATAGCGCTCCTCCCCCTTCTCCGTCAGCAGGTAGTAACCGCCCGAGCGGCGCACGATGCCGGCTTCCTTCAATCTCTCGCTGACGCGCCGCATCTCCCTTTCGCTCCAGCGCAGATGCTCGGCAATGTCGCGCACAGCGTTTTCCTCGCTGTAAAGGTTCTCGGCGGTGTGCGTGCCGAGGTGGATGATCAAAAGCTCCTCCTTGAGCCGCGCCTTGCGCCGCATGCGCTTCAAGCGCCGTGTGATGACTCCCTTCGGATAGACGAAGACGGCGACGACGTAGCCGAGCATGTTGACGAGAGCGCACATGCCCGCCATCGAAGCGTTGAAGTGAAGCGCGAGGCCGTAGCCGATGGCGCTGCCGAGGACGCCGAAGAACACGGCAAGAAAGAGTGCGTGATGCAGGCGCTTCGTGAAGAGAAGCGCCGCCGCCGCGGGCGCAATGAAGAACGAGATGACGAGGATCGAGCCGACGGCGTCGAATGCCGCGACCGTCGTCAGGGAAATCAAGGTCATGAGCGCGTAGAAGATCGCGCCCGTCGCCATGCCGATGAGACGCGCGTTCTCCTCGTCGAAGGTCGAGAGCTTGAGTTCCTTGTAAAAGAGCGTGATGAACGCCGCATTGACGAGGAAGATCGCGCCCATCTTGACGGCGGAGGACGCGACCTCGTGCCCGAAAAGCGTCACCGTATCGAGTCCCGCATAGACGACCTCGCCCATCAGCACCATGTCGGTGTCGAGATGCACGTTGCCCGCATACTTGCTGATGAGGATGACGGCGAGAGAGAAGAGCACGGGAAAGACGATGCCGATCGCGTCGTCGCTCTTCGTCGTCTTCGTCTTTCCCAGAAGCTCGACGAGGAGCACGGTCACGACGCCCATGAGCGCCGCGCCGAAGAGCAGCCACGGCGACGAGAGGTCGCGCACGAGGAAGAACGCGAGCACGATGCCGAGGAGCACCGTGTGACTGATCGCATCCGCCATCATCGAGAGATTGCGCAGGAGCAGGAACACGCCGGGCAGGGCGCACGCCGCCGCCGTCAGGGCGAGCACGACGAAAGAATCGGTCATGCCTCTTCCCTCCTTCCGCGCTTTCTGAACGCACCCCGCTTGCCGAAGAACATGGACAAAAAGGCGATGGCAGAGGCCGCGAGGATGATGCTCGGCCCCGTCGACATTCCCTGCTCCAGCGTGCTCACATAGGTGCCTGCGAGAGCTGCGACGACGCCGAAGACGGCGCTCAGGAAAAGAACGTGTGCAAAATCATCCGACCACTGGCTCGCCGCGACGCACGGGATGATGAGGAACGAGCTGATAAGAATCGCGCCGACCGCCTTGATGCCGATACCGATGACGGCGATCGTCAAAAAGGGCAGCAGGACTTGCAGCAGGCGCACGGGAAGCCCCACGGCACGCGCATACTCGGCATCGAAGACGAAGACCTTCAGCTCCTTGTAGAACGCGAAGAGCAGCGCCGCGCAGAGCGCAGCGACGAAGGCGATGAGCTTCACATCGGCTTCGAGCATGTACGCCGCCTGCCCGAAAATGTACGTCTCAAGCCCCGCCTGTGACGCGCCGCGATAAGCTTCGTTCCCCTGAATGAAGCTCTTCAAGACCATGCCGAGGCCGAAGAAGCCCGAGAGGAATACGGCGAGGTTCGCATTGAGTCCGACGCGCGTGTTCTCGTGCGCCGCCTGAATGGCGAAAAAGGTGACGGCGGCCGCCGCCATTGCGCCGACGAGCAGCACGGCGGGACTCCGCGTCGAAAACGCCATGAAGGCGAGAACGACGCCCGGAAACGTCGCATGTCCGATGGCGTCGCCGATGAGGCTCTGCCCCTTGTAGACGCTCAGAGCGCCGACGGGCGCCGCGACCGCCGCGAGAAGCGCCGTGCCGAGGGCGATGATCTGGAAGGCGTAGTTCATCAGAATGTCCATCGTCAACGCTCCTTCGGACGGAAGGCGAGCGCGAGCGCCGCTTCCTTGTCCATATCCTTCAAGTAGCCGCTCGCCTTGATCGTACGGTTCAGAACGACGAGGTAGTCGAAGTACATGTCGAGCGTCGAAAGATCATGATGCACGGCGATCACCGTCTTCCTTGCCTTCTGCAGCGCGACGAACTTGTCCATGACGATGCGCTCCGTCGTCTCGTCCACACCCGCCAGCGGCTCGTCCATGATGTAGAGGTCGCTTTCCTGCGCGAGTGCGCGCGCGATGAAGACGCGCTGCTTCTGGCCGCCCGAAAGCTCCGAAATCTGGCGCTCGGCGAGCTTTTCGAGCTGCATCTCGGCGAGCGCCGCCCTCGCCCTCTCGCGATCCTCCCTGCCCGGGCGGCGCATGAGCCCGATATGCACATAGCGTCCCATGAGCACGACGTCGAACACCGTCGTCGGGAAATCCCAGTTGACCGCGCCGCGCTGCGGCACATAGGCGATGCGCTCGCGCACCTCGTCGATCGTCTTGCCCCAAAGGCGCACATAGCCCGCAACGGGCTTTTCAAGGCCGAGGACTCCCTTCAGGAGCGTCGATTTTCCTGCGCCGTTCGGCCCGACGATCGCACATCGCACACCCGTCGGCACATCGAGATCGATGTCCCAGAGCACCGCGCTCTCGCGGTACGCCATCGTCACATCCTCCACATGAAGCAGCATCTTTTCTCCCATATTCCGCCTTCTTTCCCTAGAATCAGCCAACTCGACCGCATCGAACGACAAAAGCAAAAAAGGGCGGTCGCCCGCCCTTCTTTCCCTTTTCCTTACTTCAGATGACGGACGATCAGATCGACGTCAAACCGATACATGTCGATGAACGTATCTCCCTTCTGCCCTGCGGGTGCGAGCGAATCGGAAAACAGTTCATTCCCCTCGCCGCCGACGATCTCGACATCGAAGCCCTTCGACCGCACGATTTCCTGCAGCTTCTTCATGCGCTCGGGATTCGTCGTACTCTCGGCGAAGACCGCCTTGACCTTGTGCTCGACGATGAAGTCTGCGGTCTTTTCAATGTCGGCATTCGCCACCTCGGAATTCGTGCTCACGCCCTGCGGCGCGACGACCGTCATGCCGTAACTTTTGGAGAAATAGTTGAAAGCGTCGTGCGGCGTGACGAGGTTGCGCTTGCCCGCTGGGATAGACGCGATCTTCTCCTTGACCTCGGCGTCGAGCGCATCGAGCTTGGCGAGGTATGCAGCCGAGTTCGCCCGGATCTCCTTCTCATGCTCGGGCACGAGCTTGGAGAGACTGTCTGCCGCCTTCTCCGTCGCCTTCTTGTAGAGCGCAATGCTGAACCAGAAGTGCGGATCGACGACGCTCTCGCCGTCCTCTTCCATGCGCAGTACAGCATCCGCAGGGAAGTCCGCCGTCACCGCCGTGCCGCGCTTTTCAAGGATTTCGACCATCTTGCCCTCGAAATGCAGTCCGTGGTAAAGCACGAGATCGGCATCCTTGAGCTTTTTGAGATCCGCCGGCTGAGCGACGTAAAGATGCGGGTCTTCTCCCGCCGGAATGACGAGGTCGATATCGACGTAGTCGCCCGCCAATTCCTTCGTCATGTCGGCGAGAAACGACGTCGTGACCGTGACCTTCTTCTTGCCCGAGGGCGCATCCCCCGCCGCACCGCCGCAGCCCGCTGTCAGAAGCGCCGCCGCGAGGCACAGAGCCAGCAGAAACAGCCCCTTGCCGTTCCCACGAAGCATCCTCTTCAAAAAATTCATACTGCACCTTCTTTCGAGATTTTCTTAGCATGTAGTATAGCACGTTCCTCGAAGGTTGTAAATGAGATAGAATATCATTATTTTATTTATATCTGAAAGTTCTTTTGATAAAATTCATCTATAAATCACTTCCTCAAAGCTTCCTAAGAAAAACAGCATGCGTTCCCATCGGAAACACATGCTGTTTGACTGCCTTGCAGCATTTTGCCTTATGTGATTATGCGGTATGCAGGATGCGTCGCCTTATCCCTTCTGCACTTCTTCGCCGAGAAGCCGAAATGCCGTAGCGCATACAAGGGCCGATACTGCCAAAACGATGGTGCTCATAATGAATAACCTCCTGTTTTCATCCAAATAAATCATGCAATACTTCAAGTCAAATATCCGAAGCACGGAATTTTCTCTTCATCCATATAAGCCCGCTCTTTTCCTCTTCGCGTTCGGGGAAGCTGCTTACATGTTTTATTATACACGCAAAATATATTTTGTCAAATACAATTTTATAAAATATCATTTTTTCATGTTTTATTTTTCTACATTTCATTTGCTTATATTTTATTTATCTGCTAAAATATCGAAGAGGAACTGGAACAAGAATCATTCTATGGAGATGTTGTCAATGGCAAAAAAGGAATTCGATCCGCTTCTGCTGGAAAATCAGTTTTGTTTCCCGCTCTACGCCACAGGCCGCAAGATCGTGGCCGCCTACAATCCCTTTCTGAAAAAGATCGGTCTGACCTATGCGCAGTACGTCACGATGATGGTGCTCTGGGAAGAGCACACCGTCACCATGCACGCTCTCGGCAAGCGCCTGTACCTCGATTCCGGCACCTTGACGCCCGTGCTCAAGAAGTTGGAAAGCATGGGGTATCTGAAGCGCCGCCGCAAGGCGGACGATGAGCGCGTGGTCGTCGTGGAGATCACGAAGGAAGGGGAAGCCCTGCGCGAAGAGGCGGAAAAGATTCCCTATGCGATGGGCTGCCTCGTCAATAAAAAAGGCACCCTGTTCACCCTCGAAGAGGCCGAGGCGCTGAAGGAGCAGCTCTATCGCATCCTTCGTGCATTGGAATGACACAGCGCAGTGCGGCTATTGACAATTCAAGAAAAAGGGGTAATATAATGAATATACCCTATCCATTCAGAAAAATTTTCTATTATATGTATAGCAAAGGAGAGATTCATCATGAGTGAAAATTGCAGCAGCGGCTGCAGCAGCTGTTCCTCGGCGGGCGGCTGCGGCGGCGCACAGCAGGAGCCGCAGAGCCTTCTTACACCGCCGAACGAGCACAGCAGCGTCAAGCGCGTCATCGCCGTCATGAGCGGCAAGGGCGGCGTCGGCAAGTCCCTCGTCACCTCGCTTCTCGCGACCGCCATGGCGCGGCGCGGCCATCGCGTCGGCGTGCTCGATGCCGACATCACGGGGCCTTCGATCCCGAAGGTCTTCGGCGTCAAGGGCGAAGTAGAGAAGGCGAACGCCGATTCTGCAGGCATCCGACCCTTGAAGAGCGCGGGCGGCATCGACATCATGTCGATCAACCTGCTCTTGAAGGAAGAGTCCGACCCCGTCGTCTGGCGCGGCCCCATCGTTGCGGGCGTCGTGCAGCAGTTCTGGCAGGACGTCGTCTGGGAGAATGAGGACTATCTCTTCGTCGACATGCCGCCGGGAACGGGCGACGTTCCTCTGACCGTGCTGCAGTCCCTGCCCGTCGACGGCATCATCGTCGTGACCTCGCCACAGGAGCTCGTCTCCATGATCGTCGAGAAGGCGGTCAAGATGGCCGGGCTGATGAACGCCCCCATCCTCGGCATCATCGAGAACATGGCGTACTTCAAGTGCCCCAACTGCTCGGCCGAGCACAAGATCTTCGGCGACAGCCACATCGAGGAGATCGCCCGCGACTACTACCTGCCGCTTCTCGCACGCCTGCCGATCGAGCCGAAGCTCGCCGCGCTCTGCGACGCCGGCAAGATCGAGTCGTTTGAGGGCGACTGGGTCGACGCTGCGGCGCTGCTCTTAGAAGAACTGCCCGAGCATGACGCAGCCGAGGTCGATGATTTCAAAGAATCGTAAACCGCTGCCCCGCAAAGGGTGCAAACTATAGCAAAAAACCGCTCGATACCGCCATCTCAGCACAGAAGGCGTATTGAGCGGCTTTTTCTTCTTCCATTCTCTGCAATGGACAAAACGAAAAAAATCCATGAAAAATCAGAAGAACCTCCTTAAAGGATTTCTTCTCCCCATGTCGAAGTTTGAGAAAGCTAAGTAAGATTAAGTTTCAACGTGATTCAATGGAGATGGTTTTTCATGAAAAACATGACCGTGGCAAACAAGATCCTGTTCGCCTTCAGCATCTTGCTCATTGCCTTCATCGCTTTCGGCGTCTTCGCCTACCATTCGGTCCGCGAACTCGACGATCTCAATACGGGAATCAACCAGCGCACGACCCTCGTCGCCACTTCGAACAGGGTCGCGCAGGCCATGCAGAAGACGCGCCTCTACATCTTCTATCAGGTGGTATCAACTGATCCTGCGCAGAAACAAGATTTCGCCCAAAAGATCCAAGATGCGCGTCAGGATGTGGAAGATGCGTTCAATGCCCTGCGCGAGGCAAAGAAGAACACGGATTTCGGCTCGCCCGACATCACGAAACAGGCGCTCTCCGAACTCGATGCAGAGCAGGAACTCTGGGAGAACTACAAACGCATGAGTCAGGCGGGCGATGCCATGAAGAAGGCGGACAATCGGGAAGAAGCCGAAACCTTCATCCTCTCGCCCGAGCTCGTCAAGGCGTTCGACGCCGCTGTCGCCGGCATCAACCAGGACGCGCAGAACTGCATCAAGGACGCCGCAGCACAGAAGGAACGCAGTCAGGCGAAAGAAGCGCAGATCGCCGTCATCACTATCGTCTCCCTGCTCCTCGTCATCGCCCTGACGCTCGCCGTTCTCTACTGGCTGCGCCGCGAGATCAACAACGCCGTGCAGGGATTCCTGCAGGCCGTGCGCCGCGCCGCAGGCGGCGACCTCAGCGTCCATGCGCCCGTGGAGAATCAGGACGAATTCGGCGAGATGGCAACGGCGTTCAACGGCATGATCGACAACATGCGCTCGATGACAAAGAAGATTCAGGACACCGCCGCTTTCGTCTCCGACACGTCCGAGCAGCTCACGGCGAATGCCAACCAATCTGCCGAGGCCACGCAGAGCGTCGCCCAGTCCATCACGGAGGTCGCCGAGTCCGCTGCCGTTCAGATGGATTCCCTCGGCGAAACGAAGCATGAAATTGACGCCCTGTCCGACGGCATCAGCCAAGCCGTCAGCCGCATCGCCACGATCCGCAAGAACATCGAAGACACCGTCGAGCGCGCCAACGAGGGCAATGAACTCGTGAAATCGACCGTCGAGCAGATGAACACGATTTCCGAGACAGTTGACCAGTCGGCGCAGATCGTCGAAAAGCTCGGTCAGCGCTCGCAGGAAATCGGCGAGATCATCTCGACGATTTCGGGCATTGCCGAGCAGACGAACCTCCTCGCTCTGAATGCCGCCATCGAGGCGGCGCGCGCCGGCGAGAACGGACGCGGCTTTGCCGTCGTCGCCGAGGAAGTCCGAAAGCTTGCCGAAGAATCCCAGCAGGCGGCACAGCAGATCGGCGACCTCATCAGTTCCATCCAGACCGAGACGGAGCAAGCGGTCAGCGCCATGAAGGACGGCCGAGAGCAGGCGGAGAAGGGGCTGGAAAACGTCTCTTCGACGGGCCATGGCTTCTCGCGCATCCTAGAGCTCATCCGCATCTGCAGCGACGACAGCGCACAGATCACCGACACGATGCAGATCCTGGACGGACGCATCCACACGATCGTGAACCTCAGTGAGAACGTGAACAACTCCGCAAAACGCGCGAGCGACGCCTCGCAGAATGTATCTGCCGCCACCGAAGAGCAGGCCGCGGGCATGGAAGAAATCGCCGCAAGCTCGCGCGGCCTTGCAGACTCCGCGAAGAACCTGAAGGAAGAATCCGTCAAGTTCAAGGTGTGACGCCGCATCTTTACATGCGCATAGGGAAACATAGAAAGATGGCTGTGCAGGAGTCAAATTTGACTCCTGCACAGCCATCTTTTAGTGTGCCCCCCAAGAGGATGGGCAAGCCGAAGGCGCAGACCGATTGGCTATGTTTCTGTAAGGTGTGAGGACATACGTACAGTGCGCCTCCTTAGAGGAAACTTCTCCCCATCTTGCTTTGCCTTGCACTTGCGGCCTTCATCAGCGCTCGCCACAGACGAGCATCTGCCGCATCCAAGGGAGAAGTTCCTGCTCACCCGCTTGAATATAGGCATTCCATGCCTCTGTATAGCGTGGGAAGTGCATCGTGCTGTGCTCTGCACATTCAATGAGACTCAAAACCTCTTCCTCGCCAACATCCCCTTCGTAGCGCTTCACCCAGGCGATGAGGAAAAACTCCAAGAGTTTCCAACGCGCAACGAGAAGCCGCCAGTCGACGAGAAGCGATCCCTCGTATTTACACGGAAACGCCATGAGGAAAATTTCATTGACAAGGTAGTTCTCTAAAACATGGCCATGTGCAGGCAAGAATTTCTCACGATAAAGCGCCCGATATTCTGCATAAAGCGCCTCCAATCGTGCGAGGCTGTTCTCTCTCTGCAGTTCGTAGACCTCTGCCACTTGATTGAAGGAGGCTTCCTCCATACCTGCGCGTCGACCCCAAAAGAGCGCGTCCCAGTCTCGCCTCTTGACCTCATCCATCCAGCCGAAGAGCCAGCGCATATACGCCGCACTGTCAAACGGCACATACGTCAAAAGCTCTGCGGCAGAGGGCGTCAGATAAAACTCGGCGATGCCCGACAACTCGCGCTCCTCCGTCCCCGCGCCGAGCGACTCGTCCACACGGTCAATGAAGAAACCCAAGAGAGCCAAACGTTCGTCCAGCGCATAGCGGCGCTGCTGCAAGAGAGCAAGCGCCGTCTCCTGCACGATGCGAAAAGCGCCCGCGTCCATCTTCGGCTGCACCGCCCAGCAAGCATCGCGTAAAAGCGGCGCCTGCACGCGCTCCAGGCGCATAGGATTCTTGCCGAGCAAAAGAAGTTTCCTCGCGATTGGGCAGGTAAGCGTCAAAGAACCTGACGCCATATTGCCAAGCAAATACGTCACTCGCGGATAAAGCGCACAGGTCGACGATAGGTATGACGCTCCCATGTTTTTTTGCAAAAAACACAGTCCATCGGATTCCAGCAACGAGCAAGCGCCGTTTTTCAGCGATTTTATGGCATAAGCGCCATCTTCACGCTGCTCAATCGCATCAAGAACGCGCAGACGGATTCCTTCGTCCGAAATACTTTGATACAGTGCATAATATTCTTCATCAATCCCAATACCCCAACCCTTGGCACAACAATTCGAGTCGCAAACACTGCCATCGCAGAGAAACTCTGCGATGCACGCAGGGCGCAAGGTATCGAAGCAACTCTGCCCCTCAGATCGCATGGAAATTCACGAGGCGTGCGCCGAAGATGCCATCGACAGCGGTGATCTTTTGCAGCAGATCTTCGGGGATGTCGTGATCGACGGTCAGAACCATGACATTCGTCCCTTCCTTGTCCGTGCGGCCGACCTGCATGCTCGAAATGTTGACACCGCGCTCGCCCATCATCGTGCCGACCGTGCCGATGACGCCGGGACGGTTGATGTGCGGGCAGATGAGGATGCGATCGTGCGGATCAACGTCGACGCGATAGCCGTTGATCGAAACGATGCGGCCTTCCGTGCCGAAGAGCGTTCCTTTGACAACCGTTTCTCCCTTCGCCGTCTTGACGCAGACGGAGATGAGGTTCTGGAAGTCTTGCGACTCCTTGTGCTTTACCTCGCGCACCTTGATGCTGCGCTCCTTGGCAAGGCTCGGCGCATTGACATAATTGACGTTGAATTCCAGGACGGGGTTCAGCATGCCCTTGATGACGCCCGTCGTGAGCATCTGCGTGTTGACCTCCGTGATGTCGCCACTGTACTCGACGGCAAGCTCCGTGATCGCGCCGTCAGCCAGCGAGCATACCGTACAGCCAAGGCGCTCGGCGAGGTCGAGATAGGGGCGGATGACGTGCATGACGTCCGCCGACACGGGCGCCATGTTGACCGCCGTCAAGACAGGCTCGCCCGAAAGCGCCGCGCGGATTCCCTCCGCCACGTCGAGGGCGACGCCGATCTGCGCCTCGACCGTCGATGCGCCAAGATGCGGCGTGAGGATGATGCCCGGCACGCCGACGAGCGGGTTGCCCTCTTCCAAAGGCTCGCTCGTGAAGACGTCGATCGCCGCGCCCGCGACATGCCCCGCCTTCACAGCGTCGGCGAGATCCTGCTCGTTGATGATGCCGCCGCGCGCGCAGTTGACGAGGCGCACGCCCTTCTTCATGCGTGCGATCGCCTTCTTGTCGAGCATATCCTTCGTATCGGGATTGAGCGGCATGTGCACCGTGATGAAATCCGACTTCTCGATCACTTCATCGAGCGTGCCGACAACGACGCCCATCGCCTTGGCACGCTCCTCGTTGATGTACGGATCGTAGCCGATGACGTTCATATCGAAGGAGAGCGCACGCTTGGCGACGCCCGAGCCGATGCGCCCCATGCCGATGACGCCGAGCGTCTTGCCGCGCAGCTCGACACCGACATACTTCTTGCGGTTCCACTCGCCCTTCTGCATCGTCTCGTTGGCGATGGGGATGTTGCGGCTCATCGCGAGCATCATCGCCATCGTGTGCTCCGTCGCCGCGATCGTGTTGCCGCCCGGCGAATTGATGACGATGATGCCGCGCGCCGTCGCCGCCGCCACGTCGATGTTGTCGACGCCGACGCCTGCGCGGCCGATGATCTTGAGCTTCGCCGCCTTGTCGATGACGTCCTTCGTCACTTTCGATGCCGAGCGCACGATAACGGCCTCGAAATCGCCGATGATGTCCAGAAGCTCCTCATGCGAAAGCTTCGGCTTCTCGACAACCTCAAACTTCGGGGAAAGGATGTCAATCGCCTTCTGAGATACGCCGTCTGCTACGAGAATTTTCATATCCATCGCTCCTCTACGACTAGATGTTCACTCCACGGGTAATATCATATCATTTTTCCAGCAACTTATCCAGTGGACAATCGTATGGCAAGCATGCTTACCGAGAAAACAAAGATTCACTTGACGAAAACACGAAAAAGGGGGTAGAATTGAGTGTATCTTTGTATAGGAGTTACTTTTTCACTCTGTCAGGAGGTCTTTCTGTGGAAGCGAATCGCATTTACAATTTCAATCCCGGCCCTGCCGCTCTGCCGCTTGATGTGCTCAAGGAAGCGCAGGCGGAGTTCCTCAATTTCGACAACTCGGGCATGTCGATCCTTGAGATTTCGCACCGCGCCAAGGCGTATGACGAGGTACACAACCAGGCGAAAGCGGACATCCTCTCGCTCATGGGACTCGGCGACGACTACGACGTGCTCTTCGTGCAGGGCGGCGCGAGCCTCGCTTTCGCCATGATTGCGATGAACTATGCGACGAAGGAGAAGAAGGGCAGCTATGTGCTGTCGGGCAGCTTCGCGACGAAGGCTTACGAAGAGGCCGCACTCCTCGGTGTCGGTGAAATCGCGGCTTCCTCGAAGGACGGCGGCTTCCGCCATGTGCCGACGCAGGCGGAGATCAAACTCGATCCGAATGCAGCGTATCTTCATCTGTGTTACAACAACACGATCTACGGCACGGAGTATCACTACATTCCCGAGACGGGCGAAGTTCCGCTCTTTGCCGACATGTCGTCCGACATGCTCTCGCGTCCCCTCGACTTCAAGAAATTCAGCTTCATCTACGCAGGCGTGCAGAAGAACCTCGGCCCCGCCGGAACCTGCCTCGTCGTCGCGAAGAAGTCGCTGCTCGAAAATAGCCCCGAGACGCTTCCCACAATGCTTCGCTACTCGACGCACTACAAGAAGAACTCCCTCTACAACACGCCGCCCGCTTTCGGCATCTACATGGTCGGCAAGGTCGCCGCATGGATCAAGGCGCAGGGCGGTCTCGCCGAAATGGCGAAGCGCAACGAGAAGAAGGCGGCGCTGCTCTACGATGCAATCGACAGCTCCGACGGCTTCTACAAGGGACATGCGGACAAGGACAGCCGCTCCTTCATGAACGTCACCTTCCGCCTGCCGAGCGAGGAGCTTGAGAAGAAGTTCGTCGCCGAAGCCGCAGAATACGGACTCGGCGGCGTCAAGGGACACCGCTCCGTCGGCGGCATGAGAGCGTCAATCTACAACGCGATGCCCTACGAAGGCGTAGCCGCCCTCGTCGACTTCATGCAGAAATTCCGCAAGGAAAACTAAAGGAGGCACAAAAGAGCCGTCCGAAGCTGGAATCCAGCTTTGGGCGGCTCTTTTATACGCTTTTCTTACATCACTGTGCCGTCACGATGTCGGCTTCGAACATGCGATTCCACGGGAAGTTGACCTTTATCTCGCGCAGTGCGGGCAGGGGCGGCAGATTGTTGTCGGCGAACTCGCGCATCATGCGGTCGGCGCGGTACTGAACGCCGAGGATCTTGTCGTCGAGACTCATGTAGACGCCGCTGCCGCGCAGCCAGCCGAGCTGACGCGCGATCTTGTTGCGGACGTTTGCCTGATACGCCCAGTCGTCGAGGTAGCGCGTGAGCAGCAGGCTGTCCCGCGCGTCATCCGTCATGCGCTCGGCAAGAAGCCCCTCAGCGACGGCAAAGCCCGTGCTGTTCGTCGGGGTATTCCAACCGGCGTAAGCGCGCAGCTTGAACAGCAGATCCTCGCGCTTCAGGCCTTCCATGAGTGCGTTGTCCGCGCCGTTCGCATAGGCGACGTCGGCGATGCCGACGGGATAACCTTTGGCGATGTAGTCCTTGAGCAAGTCGAGGAAGTACTGCGTGCCGTCGCGCACCTTGCCGTCGTTCGTGCGGTCGTTCGCTTCATACGTCTTGCCGTTGGGATTCGTGTTGACGAGCAGGACGTACTCCGACTTCTCGGGGCGCTGAATGAGGACGGCGCCCGCCGCCGTGGCGGCGGCGCGCACCGAATCCTGGATGTGCTCGTCGGAGTAGGCGGGCACGGTGCGCCCGCCCGTGCCCTTGTTGTAGCGAACGTGAATGAAGGGCATCTTGTGCTCGATGTTATTGACGGCGCGCGAGAGCAGGAGAAGCCCCACCTCGTCAATGCCCGACATCGTCTGAAACTTCGAGGAGCCCAGCCCTGCGCTGTAGGCGAGGAGCTTTCGGCCTTCCATGTGCGTCTGCGAATACGGCGCATTGTCGTCGCGCCCGAGCACGAAGTAGTCAAAGACGCCGCTCTTCGTATAGTCGATGAGCTTTTCATTCGCCGCGAAATTCTTCGTGCGGCGGCTCATCCAGTCTTCCATGGACTTTTCGGGAATCAGCTCTTTCAAGAAGGCATATTCCTTCTTTTCCCTGGACGTCAGGCCTTCGACTTCCTGCTTGTCCGTCAGGAGCGTGTAGCGAAAGATGTCCGCGCCGTAGTTCTTGTAGTAGCCCGGCTCTTCCGATCCCGACGCCTCGCCCGAGCGCGGCGTGCGCATGATCGAGCCGAAGACGTAGAGCGGCAGCGCGGGATGCGCTGCGCGGAAGTCCTCGAAGTTCTTGAGACGTGCCACGATTTCGCCGCGCGTGCAGTCGTGCTTCCTTGAGCCGACGAGACTGCCGTAGAGCATCGAGTCCGAGGAGATGACGGCGGCGCTGACCCCGGACGCGTTTTCCTCCGCCCAAGTCCAAAGCTCCTCGGGATGCCCGAGGTCGGTGCGGCTGCCGAGCATGTCGTCGGGCGGCACGATGACCTCGTAGCCAAGTTCGCGCACGACGTCCGCCGTCTGCTTGTCCGAGATCGGACGGTTGTCGTGCGGAATGAACATGATGCGCTTCTGGCGCGGCATCTCTTCCGCCTTGTCCTTCCTGCCGGCCTCAGCTGCCGGAAGGGCGAGGAAGGCGAGCGCGAGCAAAAGCGCTAAGACCTTGTATGTTTTCTGCAATTTGCACTTCCCTTCTTTTCACTCTGCGGAAGACGCATCATCCGCTGCCTCGGCACGCTCTTCCTTCATCTTGTCGCGCATGTCTGACCACAGATCCTTCGCGCGGTCGACGGTCACGCGTTCCTTCGTCTCAAGCTCCTTGTTGTGCATGAGCATCGACAGATACCGGCCAGCCGTATCGTAGTCGCCGAGGCGGAAGTGGATCGCACCGATCAGGTAGATGCAGTCAGCTTCCGTCATCTGTCCTTGCGGGAAGAGTTCGCGCGAGTGCGACTCGATGTAGAGCTTGCCGGCTTCCGCGAGGAACTTCTCCTCGTTCTCCTTGTCGCCTGCCTCACGGTAGATCCATGCGAGCGTGAGGTTCAGTCCCGCCTTGTGGGCGAATGTCTCCGTCGTGAACTTCGTGTAGAAGATCGCGAGCTTCAGCGCCTTGATGGCATCGTCGCGCGTGCGCTGCTCCTTGAACTCGCTCGTTCCATTATGCCCGGCGAGGAAGTCCTGAATCTCCTTCTTCGCCTTCGGTGCGACGCCGTTCAGGAAGTGGCGTTCGTCCTCGGCGTAGCCGCAGTGCTCACAGACCCAGATGCGGTAGTAGTAAGGATTGATGTCCTTGTAGTGCGTGCAGAGGTCGTTGTCGACCGTCTCGGTAATGAGGCGCGAGCGCACCTTCGTCGCACGCGTTTCCATGCTGCAGATCGGGCAGGGCTTCTTCACCACATAGAGATAATCCTTTTCAGCCATTGTATCAGATCTCCTTTGCTGTAATCATATATCTGCAGGGACGGCGGATCTTTTCCGCCGTCCCATTGCATACGCTATCTTTCGTACAGCTCGCACAAGCCCTTAAGGCGCTTCGCGTCCTCTTCGGCATGCGCGAAGTCCTTGAGCCGCCAGCGCCAGTTGATGCCGACGGTGCCGGGCACATTCATGCGGCTTCGGCTGTCGAGGGCGCGTACATCCTGCATGGGAACGATGACGAGACGCGCGTTCGACGCATAGGCGAACTCGACGAGCTTATCGCAGATGTCCTTCGGCCGGTCGGCGCGTGCGTTCAGAAGCTCCGCTACCGCCGCGCGTTCGGGGGCGTCGAGATCCTGCGTGAACCAGCCGACCGTCGTATTGTTGTCGTGCGTGCCCGTGTAGACGATGGAGTTTTCGGGCACTGCGATCCCGACGCGGCGCATCTCGTTGAAGTTCAGGCAGAAGTGCAGAACCTTCATGCCCGGATAGCCGCAGTCGTCGCGCAGTTTCTCGACTTCGTCGGTGATGATGCCGAGATCCTCGGCGACGATGGAAAGATTCTCGACCGACTTCTCCATCTCTTCGAAGAACGCCTTGCCGGGACCCTTGCGCCAGCAGCCGTTGACCGCCGTCTTCGCCTTGCCGTCGATCTCCCAATACGCCTCGAAGCCGCGGAAGTGGTCAATTCGCACGATGTCGACGAGCGAGCAAAGCTTCCGGAAGCGAGCCTTCCACCAGCCGTAGCCGTCCTCCTTCATCGCCGTCCAGTCGTACTGCGGGTTGCCCCACAGCTGTCCCGTCGCGCTGAAGTAGTCGGGCGGCACGCCCGCGACCGTCTTCGCCGTGCCGTCCTCGTTGAGCGAGAACAAGCCTTGGTTCGCCCAGACGTCAACGCTGTCGTGCGAGACGAAGATGGGCATGTCGCCCATGATTTTGACGCCCTTCTTTCGCGCGTACTCGTGCAGGTGTTTCCACTCTTTGTCAAACAGATACTGCCAGAACTTCTGGCAGCCGATCTCGTCCGCCAGGCGCTCTCGCGCCGCACGAAGCGCGGCGTTCTGTCGTTCCTTCAGCTCTGGCTTCCACTCGAACCACGGCGCTTTCTTGTTCTCAGTCTTCAAGGCCTCGAAGAGCGCGTAGTCGTCAAGCCAAGCTGCCTCCTTTTCGCAGAAATCCCGGAAAGCGTCGCTTTCTCCCTGTTTCTGGAAGTTCTTCCACGCACGTTCCAAATGCTTTTTCTTGAATGCCCACGTCCGCTCATAATCGATGAAAGCGGTCGCACTGTCGGCCGCCGCCTTCACGTCACGCGCCGCGAGCAGTCCGTCGTCGATGAGCATGTCGAGCGAAATGAGCATGGGATTGCCCGCGAATGCCGACGGCGATTGATAAGGCGAATAGCCGAAATCGCTGACGGGGCACAGCGGCAGAACCTGCCAGACCTTCTGCCCGGCGGCGGCGAGGAAATCGACGAAGCGATAAGCGTCGCCGCCAAGATCACCGATGCCGTACTTCGACGGCAGGGATGTCGGATGAAGCAGGACGCCCGCTTCGCGCGGGAAGCGCCTCTCCTCCTGCACGGCCTCGTAGATGCGCGCCGAAAGGGGCGGGAGCTTCACGGTCAGGACGCCGCGCTGAACCTGCACGCGTTCCTCCCCTTCAATAGCTTCCTGCAGCGTTCCCTGCAGGAAATCGCCAACATTGAGCATGACCTTCTCCTCCTGTGTACGACTGCGGTTGATGACGACGACGAAGGCTTCGTTCTTCGCGGGTGCGCCGAACTCGTCCGTGCCGCTTCGGATCGTGCGCGCATAGGCGAGGATGTTGCCCTCGCCCGCGAGCGGCAGTAGGTCGCCCGTTTGAAGCGCCGTATGCTCGTTTCGCAGGCGGATGAGCTTCCCGTACCAGTCGCGCACGGAGGTATCCGGATTCTCCCATGCGTACGGGCTGCGGTTGTACGGGTCGCGGAATCCCTGCATGCCGATCTCGTCGCCGTAGTAGATGCACGGCATTCCCGGATACGTCATCTGCAGGAGCGCCGCGAGGCGCAGCCGATCCGTGCCGAGTTTGTAGTGCTCGGCATCGAGTTTGAAGCGCGACTGATGGATCGCCGGCATGCCGTCGTAGAACGGCGCCTCGCCCAAGAGCGTGATCGCTCGCTCGACGTCGTGGCTGCCGATGAGGTTCATCATCACGTAGAAATTTTCCTTCGGGTAATTCTCTCGGAGGCTCTCCAGAAGGCGCATCGCCTGGCGCCCGTCGACGTAGTTGAGCAGGAAGTCCAAGACCGTCTTGCGGAACGGATAGTTCATCGCCGAGTCGATTTCCTGCCCGCAAAGGTACTCGCGCGGCACGCCGTAGCTGATCTTGTTCGACGCATCCTCCCAGACCTCGCCGATGAGAATCGCATCGGGATTCATCGCCTTGAGTTCGCGGTAGAAGCCTTGCGTGAACTTCGCGGGCAGTTCGTCGACGACATCGAGACGCCAGCCGCCGATGCCCATCTTCGTCCAGTAATGCAGCACGCTGTTCTCGTCGCGGATCACGAAGTCCATGTAGGAAGGCGTCGTCTCCGTCACGTTCGGCAGCGTGGAAAATCCCCACCAGCTGTCGTATTCGTAAGGATACTTATGGAAGTTGTACCAGCTGTAGTAGGGCGACTCCTGCGACTGGAACGCGCCGAGGCTATCGTAATTGCCCTCGCGGTTGAAGTAGATGCTGTCGCTTCCCGTATGGCTGAATACGCCGTCGAGGACGATGCGGATGCCCTCGGCCTTCGCCGCCTTCACGAGGTCTTGAAACTCCTCGTTCGTGCCGAAGATCGGATCGATCTTGTGGTAGTCGCCCGTATCGTAGTGGTGGTTGCTCGGCGACTCGAAAACGGGATTGAGGTAGATGACGGAAATGCCAAGCTCCCTCAGGTAGGGAAGCTTCGACTTCAGCCCCTTGATATTGCCGCCGAAGAAATCGTACTGCACGATTTCTTTGGTATCGACATCCTTGTAGTAGCAGGGCTGGTCGCCCCAGTGCGCGTGCACGACGGCGCCCTTCTTCTCGACGATCGCATCGCCCTCGCGGCAGAAGCGATCGGGGAAGATCTGGTACATGACGGCGTGCTTCGCCCAGTCAGGCGTCTTCGCACCCTTGTTGAACACGGTGATCTGGAAAGACGGCGGTGCGTTGTCGTAAATGCCGCCCATGCCGCCCAGATGCTCGTTGTTGTTGCCGTAATACCATGTGCCGGAACTCGTGACAACGATGAAATAGTACCATAGCAGGCAGCCGGTATCGGGCAAATCGATGCGCGCGACATAAAAGCGGTCCTGGACGCCTTCCGCCGACTTCGCCTCCAGCTCGATGAGCCTTTCCCCCGCGCCTTCTCGCCAAAGGCGCAGAATGACCTTCGATACTTCGTCCTGCGTTCGGATGCGAATGCCGAGTTGGACGGAGGATGATGCCTCGGCGGGTCCCACGGGCGAGCGGTAAAACACATCTTGCGAGTTGTGCTCCGCTTCTCGCTGCGCCATAATATCGCCTCCTAAATTCTTCGAAAAAGCAGGGAAATCCGCTAGGAAAGCACCGATAGAAAACGCACTTCCCTCTTCCCCTTCTCTACTTTGTTTCGTCTTTTCTTCGCAGAAAATTAATAGGCGAGAAAGGCAAGAAAGCCCAACGCAAGCGTTGGGCTTTGCCAAATCTCACTTCGCCAATAATTTCTCATAGAGCGCCTTGTACTCTCCTGCCGATTTCTTCCAGCTGAAGTCCGCCTGCATGGCGTTCTTGACGATCTTCTGCCAGATTTCGAGCGTGCTGCATTCGCGGATGGCGCGCTTGACGGCGTACATCATTTCGTGCGCGTTGTAGTTGCTAAAGAGGTAGCCCGTGCCCTCGCCCGTCTTGTTGCTGAACTGCGTGACCGTGTCCTTGAGTCCGCCCGTCTCGCGCACGACGGGAATCGTGCCGTAGCGCATGGCGATGAGCTGGCCGATGCCGCACGGCTCGTAGTTCGACGGCATGAGGAAGACGGTCGCGCCCGCATAGATGCGCTGCGCCAGCTCGTTCGAGAAGCGGATGTTCGCCGAAACCTTGTTCGGGAAACGCCACGCGAGCCCCTTGAACCAATCCTCATAGACCTTGTCGCCCGTGCCGAGGACGACGAACTGGATGTCCTCGTGCTGCAGGATCTCATCCATGACGCGCACGATGAGATCGAGCCCCTTGGGCGGCACGAGGCGCGAGACGAGCGCGACCATCGGGATCTGGCGATTTACGGGCAGTCCGAGCTGCTTCTGCAGCGCGACCTTGTTGTCGATCTTGCGGTCGATGGACGTAATGTCGAACGTCTCATAGATCGCCTTGTCCGTCGCCGGGTTGTAGACGTCGTAGTCGAGTCCGTTGACAATGCCGTAGATGTCCGCGCTCCTCTTCCTAAGAAGCCCGTCGAGCATCTCGCCGAAGTATTCGTACTGGATCTCCTCGGCGTAGGTGCGCGACACCGTCGAGATATAGTCGGCGTAGGTCAGGCCGCCCTTCATGAAGTTGACGGCATCGTAGAACTCCAAATCGCCGTTGTTGAAGTACTTCCAATCGAGCCCAAGCACATCCGTCATGACATCCTTCGGGAAGACGCCCTGATACTTGAGGTTGTGGATCGTATAGATCGTGCGGATCTTCTCGTAGCGCGCATCCCCCATGTGCTCAAGCTTCAAGAGCACGGGAACGAGTCCCGCGTGCCAGTCGTTCGCATGGATGATGTCGGGCCAGAAATCCATCGCCTCCAAGAGGTTCAGGACGGCGCGCGCGAAGAAGGAGAAGCGCTCCGCATCGTCATCGTAGCCGTAGAAGCCCTCGCGGTAGAAGTATTCTTCATTGTCGATGAAGTAGTAGGTCACGCCATCCATGACGAGTCGGTCAACGCCGACGAACTTGTCACGCCACGCGACATTGAGCGTGCCGTCGTAAAGATGTTCCATCTTGTCGATGTATCCCGCTGAGATCTTGCCGAACTTCGGCATGACGACGCGGATGTCGACGCCCTGCTTGACGAGTTCCTTCGGGAGAGATCCCGCAACGTCCGCCAGACCCCCGGTCTTGGCGAACGGCACCGCTTCAGCAGCAACATAAAGTACCCGCATGATATGAACCCCCTTCTCTCTGCGGGGCTTCCAGCCCCTGCCCCGCAGCGCACCATCTTCTATATCGCCTGCGCCCGCCTCGGAAGGCTCACGCCTTCCCCAAGGCGGACGCAGCTGTCATTTCCCCACGATCATTGGGCAGCCGCTTTCTTCTTGCTGCTCTTCTTCGGCGGTTTCGCCGTCTTCGTCGCGCCTTTCGCCGTCTCCGCCTTGCGCGGACGAGCCTTGACGGACTTTTTCGCTTCGCCGCCCTTCGGCTTCTTCTGCGGGGCAGCGGACGGCTGCTTCAGTGCCTCGGCCTTGGAAGGCGCCGCCTTCCCTTCGTGCGACTTCTTCCCCTCTGCCGCTTCCGCTTCGCGGGGCGATTGCTCTGCCTTCGTCGCTTCTTTCTGCGCCGAATCGCTCACCTTCGCCGCCGGCTTCTTCGGCTCTTTTGCCTTCTTCTTCTCCACACCTTTGACGACGAGGACTTCGGCGTCTTCCTCAGGCATGGAGCGTTTGACAAAAGGGAGCGTATCTTTATGCCTCAAATAGATCGTCGCCATCGGCGGCACCGTGATGACGAGCGACTGCTCGCGGTCGTGCCAGGCGAAGTCTTCCGTATGAAGATCGCCCTCGTTCTTCACGCCCGAGCCGCCGAACTCCTCGGCGTCGCTGTTGAAGACCTCTACATAGTCGCCCTTCTTCGGCACACCGATGCGGTAGTCATGTCGCACCTCGGGCGTGAAGTTGCAGAGGACGACGAGGAAATCCTCGTCATTGTCGGACTTCCTCACGAAGGTGATGATGGAGTTCTCGCTGTCGTTGCAGTCGATCCACTCGAAGCCGTTCCAGTCGAAGTCGACTTCCCAGAACGGGCGGTTCTCCTTGTAGAACTTGTTCAAGGCGCGCGAGTATTCGAGCATCTTCGTGTGCATCGGGTACTCCTCGACGAGATGCCAATCGAGGCTGTCGTCGTAATTCCACTCGATGAACTGCGCGAACTCGCCGCCCATGAAGAGGAGCTTCTTGCCCGGATGCGCCATCCAATAGCCGAAGAAGCCGCGCAGTCCCGCGAACTTCTGCCAGTAGTCGCCGGGCATCTTGCTCACGAGCGAGCATTTGCCGTGGACGACCTCGTCGTGCGACAGGGGCAATACGAAGTTCTCGCTGAAGGCGTACATGAAGGAGAACGTGACCTTGTCCTGGTTCCACTTGCGGTAGATGGGGTCGAGGCTCATGTAGGAGAGCATGTCGTTCATCCAGCCCATATTCCACTT
>ERZ773067.327-NODE-327-length-29806-cov-12.042150_pt1 | contig 29806 bp, 30 predicted proteins | sample MGYA00580622_ERZ773067 | MGnify/ENA primary metagenome ERZ773067 (study PRJEB29015, sample SAMEA2737998) | human oral metagenome | biome: human oral; feature: human-associated habitat; material: dental | place: China | collected 2113 ...
CCGCCGCAATCGCATACGCATTCGGCAGCTGCGGTGCAACGAGCATGAGTCCGAGAACAATACCGATGACAGGTGTGCCGCCGAATCTGTTCATCGTCGACCAGCACACGAGCGCGGGCAGGAAGGCAAACGCCGTATCCGTGAGGATCTGACTCATGCGGAGCAGGTTGTCGCTCATCTCAACGCCGAGACTCTGCGCCGCACCGCGCAGTCCCATGAAAAGACCGGTGGCAACGAGCACGGGGATAATCGGAACAAAGACATCGCCGAGCGTGCGCGAGACTTTCTGCAGCGGCGTCATCTGATCGTACGCCTCCTGCTTGCTGTTCACAGCCCCCACGAGGTTCGTACCCGCAACAAAGGCATCGAACACCTTGTCAACAAAGCCTGTGCCAAGGATGATCTGATACTGTGCGGCAGCAAAGAACTGCCCCTTCACCCCGTCGATATTCTCGATCGCCTTCTCGTCGATGATCGACTTGTCGTTTACGATGAGGCGCAGACGCGTCGCACAGTGCTCAGCACTGCGCACATTCCCAGTACCGCCGACGTACTTCCAGATGAGCTTTGCGACGCGCTCCTCCTTCGGCAGGTTTGGATCGATATCATCCTCCGCCGAAAGTGCTGCTGCAGGTCCTTCCTCGACAGGCTCATCGCCGCCCGAGGAAATCTCCGCATCGCCCAGTGCGAACGTGATCTTCCCGTAATCTGCCGCATTTGTCACGAGCACGGGGGTTGTCGTTTCATACCCCTCCGCGCGGATCGCCTCGGGATCGAACTCGAGCAGCAGCTGTCCGCGCTTCACTGTATCGCCCTGTGCGACATGTGCCGTGAAATGCTTGCCCTCGAGCTTGACCGTATCCACGCCGACGTGGATGAGGAGATCCACCCCATCCGCCGAATGAATGCCGATCGCGTGCTTGGAGCCAAAGAGCACCGTGACCTCACCGTCCACCGGCGAGACAACACGCCCCTCAGGCTCTGCAATCGCCGCACCGCGCCCCATCGCACCGCTCGCAAACGCCGGATCTGTCACCTCCGAGAGCGGGATCAACCGCCCCTTCAGCGGGCTGTCCAAACGAATGTCCTGCATATGAAGTCCCCCTATAAAATGATGACACTAGAGTCTTCCCATATATTTACGGATTCCCTTGCGTCAAAGTGTACTAATTTCCTTTTCACTTGTCAATGCAGGAAGATACGAAAAGATTTTACAATAGATGGCGCTTGTGGTAGAATAATTTTAAGAAATCATTGGGAAATTCGGATTGCGATCCGGGGAGGCATTACAATGAGTGTAAAATACGAAGTTACGGTCACGGCCATCGGCAAGCTGGCGCGCAAATTCCTCGAGACGAACAGCAGCGTCATCCTGCTCGACGAGGGCGCACATCCGAATCTCGCCGAGATGGTTATTGAGCATACGCCGTACGAGCTGACAGCAGACATTGCCGCCGGTGACACCCTCACGGTCGGCAAGCAAAAATACAAGGTCGTGCGCGTTGGCGAGAACGCGAACGACACGATTCGTGAGAGCGGACACTGCACCCTCCTCTTCAACGCGAAGGGCTCTATGCCCGGGCAGATCGAGGTTGAGGGCGGCATTGCCCCTTCCCTCTCACAGGGTCTGAAATTCTCCTTTGCAGCGAAATAAAAACAACCGCCACGAAACTGAGCCAGCCACAGGATGTTATGCGGCTGGCTTTTTTGTATCCTTGTTTTTAGAATTTTTTTCCTATATAATGGCAAAAACCGAAAGGAGCACCGTCATGAAAAAGATACTTGTACTGCTCTGTGCTCTCCTCACACTGCTCTCCATCGGCTGCAGAAGTACGGGCAGCAAAGAGACGGAGAGCACACATACGGATTCTGCTGCACTCGACCTCGCACACTCCATTCAGCCGCCTGCAGATTTCGCAGATAAGCACATCCTCGTCGCATTCTTCTCACGCACGGGCGAGAATTTTGAGGTGGGCTTTATTGAAAAGGGCAATACGCATGTCATCGCGGAGCAGATCGCAGAGCTCACGCGCAGATCAAATCTTCGAGATCAAAACAGTTGCCCCCTACCCTGCCGACTATCAGGAGATGACGAAGCTGGCGAAGGAGGAACAGGCGGCAAATGCGCGCCCTGCACTTGCAACGCGCGTGGAGAATATGGATTCCTACGACATCGTCTACCTCGGCTATCCGATCTGGTACCAAGATCTGCCCATGCCCGTCTACACTTTCCTCGAGAGCTATGACTTTGCGGGCAAGACCATCATCCCATTCTGCACAGGGTCCGGCAATGCGATGACCGGCAAGGAGGCAGACATCCCCCTCTTTGCGAAGGGAGCAGCAATGCGTACGGGATTCGGCATTCAGGGAAAACTCGTACACAGCAATCCCGTGCAGGCAAAACAAGAGGTTGCCGATTGGCTCGTCTCACTTGGGTATACGAACTGATGCGCGTCCTGCTCTACATTCTCATCTGGGCATCGCTTCTCTTTCTGCCGAATCGGCTGCTCACCATTGAATACTATCATGCGTACCTCGGCATCCTCTTCATCATCGCGGGACTGCACGCCTTTGTTGCAACACATATCTGCGAGAAAATTCTCTTCGAGCATCTGTCCTTCGGCGGTCTTATCGGCACATGGGAATATCAGCGCGACCTCCTTCTCATCTTTTCGGCTGTATGAGCACATCTCTTCTATTCGAGCGTCTGCGCCGTGCAAAACAGCACAAAAAGCCCCCGTACGGGGGCTTTTTCATGTCTACACAAGGGCATCCATCGTATCGAAGATCGGCAGGAGCACGGAGAGAACGACAAAGAAAATGACAAACGCGACCAAGACGATCGCTGTCGGCTCGGCAAGTGCCTCGATCCGCGCAGCATATACATCAGCCCTGCGTCTGCAGTAGTCTGCCGCATGCTGCAGGAGCCGTTCCAGATCGCCTGCTGCCTCACCTGCGGCAAGCATGCCGCGCAGCAGCGCGGGCAGGTAGGGCTCGTGTGCAATCACCTGCGCGAATGTACGTCCCTCCACAAGACTCTGCTCCATCCGTGCAAGGCGATGTGCAAGCGCACGGTTCCCCGTCACGGAGCGCACCAGATCCACGCCACGGTCCAAACGAATCCCGCTGTGCAGCAGAATGGCAAGTGTACGCAGAATCATCTGCCACGCAGCAAACCGCAGAAATGTTCCTAGGACGGGAAGGCGCAGAAAACATCCATCCGCAAGGAGGCGCAGAGACGGCACACGCAGTGCAAGCACCGCAGCAAGAAAAATCCCCGCCGCCGTCACAGGCAGCAGATACGGATGCGCCGCAGCTCCATCAGACAGCGTAAGCAGCAGCTGCGTCGGCACGGGCAGTTCGGTCCCCAGATCGCGCAGGAGCGCAGCAAAGACGGGCAGAATGAATGTGGTCACGAGGAGAAGCGAAAAGATCGTCGCCGCAAGCAGGAAGAGCGGATAGGCGAGCGCGCCGCGCAGCGATTCACGCAGGACATGGGCCTCGGTGAGAACAGCAGCCGCCTCACGCAATATGACATCGAGCCGCCCGCTCTCCTCCCCTGCCCGCACCATCCCAACCAGACTCGGAGGGAATGCCTCCGCGTGCATCTCCATCGCTTGTGAGAGCGGCAGACCGCGCAGAACCTCTGCGTGAATCACCACGATCAGCTGCCCGTAAGCGGAGCTTTCATCTGTACCCGCACGCAGATGCGCCAGCGCCTCATGAATGGGCAGTCCTGCTCCGAGGAGTGCCGCGAGTTCGTGCAGGAACGCAATTCGCTCCTCCGCCGCGATCCTGCCGCGCAGCCACAGTGGAAGCGCCAGGGAAAACGTTCGCTGCTCGCGTATGTGAAGAACGGTCTTCCCCTCCGCCGCAAGTGTGCGCACAGCAACAGGTGCCGACTCTGCGGCAATCGTCCCGCACAGCTTTGCTCCGTCTGTCGTGCGCGCACGATACGAAAACATCTTCATACGATCGTACCATTCGTCCGCAGCACCGTCTCTGCCATATCTGCCGTCTGCATTCCCTGTGCCGCCCCGCTCATCATCACAGAGGCAAGCTGGCTATAGCTGCCCTGCCGCAGAATGTTGCGCACAGCAGGCGTTGTCACAAGCACTTCGAATGCTGCGACGCGTCCGCCGCCCTTCTTGGGCAGGAGCCGCTGGGCAAAGATTCCCGTCAAGACATCGGCGAACTGCATACGCACGGCATCGCGCACATCCGGTGAAAACATCCCCTCCACACGCAGCGGTGTCTCTGCTGCACTCCGCGTGTGGAGCGTACCGAGTACGAGTATGCCCGTCGCTGCCGCCATCAGCGCCGCCTCCATCGTCGCGCGGTCGCGGATCTCCCCGATGAGCAGGATGTCTGGATCCTCACGCAGCGCACTCCGCACGGCGCCCGGAAACGCAGAAAAATCGCGCCCCGCCTCGCGCTGACTGAGAAAGGAACGCGCGGGTGAAAATAGATATTCGACAGGATCCTCAAGCGTAATGATATGCACGCTTCGTGTTTGATTGATAACCTCGATCAGCGCGGCAAGCGTCGTCGTCTTTCCTGCACCCGTTGCACCGCAGACGAGTGCGAGTCCGCTCTGCACCTCGGCGAGTGCACGCAGACCAGCAGGCAGTCCGATCTCCTCCGGCGTTGGAATCCGTGCAGGCAGAAGCCGCAGTGCAAGGCCGAAGCCATCCTTCATGCGGTAGGCATTTCCGCGAAAACGCCGCCCCGCACAGCCCCACGCGAAATCAATATCCTGCGCAGCAAGCGCCGCAGGCTGTTCTGCATTCAGCATCATTTCCAACAGGTGCTCGACAAACGCCGCACACGGCACAAAATTCTCCGGTACGAGTACACCGTCCACACGCATCTGGATGCGCTGAGCGGGTGCGATGTGCAGATCAGATGCCTCCGCAGCAATCATACGGCGGAGGACATCCTCCCATGCCGCTCTCTCATCCATAGAATGCCCTCCCCACCTCCGCGAGTGTCGTCTTTCCTGCAAGCACCTTTGCCACACCGTCCTGCCACAGTGTCTCCACCCCATCTGCCTCTGCCGCACATCGAAGCGCCGCCTTATCATGGGTTTCGAGAATCTCCGCTCGAATCCGCTCCGTTACGGGCAGTACCTCATGGATTGCCATGCGCCCGCGATAGCCGCTTCCATGACAGTGCGGGCAGCCGCGCCCGCGCACAAGCCGCAGTTCCTCGTGATACATCGCCCCCAGCTGCATTGCCTCGTGCGAGTCGGCAGAAACCGCATACGACTCGCAGCAGTGATCGCACACGCGCCGCACAAGACGCTGTGCGATCACACCTGAGAGTGTCGCCGCGAGCAGATAGGGAGGCACCCCCATCTCGATCATGCGAAAGATCGCCGAGACCGTATCTTCCGTATGGAGTGTAGAAAAGAGGGCGTGCCCTGTGAGTGCAATCCGCACTGCCATCTCCGCGGTCTCCCGATCGCGGATCTCACCGAGCAATATCTTCTGTGCATCCTGACGCAGTGCTGCGCGCAGTCCCGTGACAAAGGTCAGCCCCGCCTCCGGATTCACCTGAAACTGGCTAATCCCCTCGATGCGTCGTTCCACGGGATCCTCAAGTGTCATGATGTGACAGCTCGGCTCGTTCAGTGCCGAGAGTGCGGCGTAGAGCGTCGTCGTCTTGCCTGAGTTCATCGGTCCGCACAGGAGGAGCAGCCCCGTCGGGCGGTGAATCAGACGCTCGAAAAGCTCCTGATTGCGCACAGTGAAGCCAAGCTCCGTACAGCTGAGGAAGCGCTCGCGCGCGTCCATGATGCGCACAACCATGCGCTCCCCATCCACCACAGGCAGAACCGCAACGCGCATATCAATCGTGCGGCCGCCGTAAACATACCGAATCTGACCGTCCTGCGGGCGGTTGCGTTTCGACGTGTCGATTCCTGCCATCACCTTCAGCCGCGCAATGATGACGGGCGCGAGTTCCGACGGGAACTGGATCGGACGCTCCTGTAAAAGACCGTCCACACGCAGACGAATGCGAAGTCTGCCGTCCATCGGCTCAAGGTGGATATCCGTCGCCTCCTCCGCAAGCGCCGTATCCAAGACGGCATTGACAAGGGTCAGTACGCGGCTGCCGCGCGTACCCTCCTCCGGTGCAGCTCGCCGCATCTCACGAACAGCCTCGGCAATCAGGCGCTGCGCCTCCTCCAGCTCCATACCAACCGCTCCTTTCGCCATACCGCACACAGGCCATTATGAAGGCGCTGCAGATCCGTCGCCGGACTCCTTTGCATAGTCCACAGAGAGAAGATATAGTCCGCCTGCCGGAGCTGTCGGACTTGCAAGCCGCCGGTCACGCGCTGCAAAGATGGCGCCAAAGCGCTCCACCGAGATGCGGCCAAGCCCAACGTTTACCACCGTACTCATGATGTTGCGCACCATATGGTAGAGAAATCCATTCCCATGCAGATAGCACGAAAGACGCCCCGCGCCCTCCTCATCCAATCGGATCTCATCGAGCGTACGCACGGGTGACATCGGCGCGCCGCCCGCCGCACGAAAGGACGAATAGTCGTGTGTCCCGACAAGCATGGCAAGTGCTGTGCGCATTGCCCCCAGATCGAGCGGATGAAAAATCTGCCACACATAATTGCGCGTAAAGGGATTCGGTACTGTGCACTGCTCCAGCCGGTAGACATACGCCTTGCCCGTCGCTGCGTGACGCGCGCTGAAGTCCCGTCCCGCCTCCCACGCCTCTGTAACGACAATATCGGACGGCAAGAGACCATTCACCGCACGCGGCAGACGTTCGGTCGGAATGCGCCCGTCCGTAAAGAAGTTGACTACTTGCCCATAGGCGTGCACACCCGCGTCCGTACGTCCTGCGGCAGCAAGCTCCACCATCTCTCCGCAGACCTTCGCGAGTGCACGCTCGAGCACATTCTGTACGGCAGCGACGGGCGGTGTCTGCCGCTGAAAGCCGTGATAATGCGTTCCATCGTAGGAAACTTTCAGCACGATATTGCGCGCACGCGCCTTCATCATCTCCACGCTCTCAGGGCGCAATGCTCAGCCCTCCGAAACTCACAGCGCAGATCCCCGCCGCGCCGACGAGAAAGACCGCAATCGCCGCATAGTCAAGCCGCCCTGTGCGCAGCTCCTTCATCTGTGTCCGCCCCTCGCCGCCGCGATAGCAGCGTGCCTCCATCGCCAACGCAAGCTCATCTGCACGGCGGAATGCCGAGAGGAAGAGCGGTACAAGCACGGGCACAATCGCACGCAGACGCTGCACGATGTTCCCGCGCTCAAAGTCCGCGCCGCGTGCCTTCTGCGCCTTCATAATGCGGTCGAGCTCCTCAAGCAGCGTCGGCACAAAGCGCAGGGCAATCGTCATCATCATCGAGAGTTCATGCACCGGCACATGGAAGCGCCGCAGCGGAGAGAGCAGTGCCTCCAGTCCGTCCGTCAGGCGCAGGGGGCTCGTTGTAAGCGTCAGCAGCGTACTGAGGAGAATGAGCAGCACGAGGCGCAGCCCGATGTACGCACCGCGCGCAATCCCCTCCCATGTTGCCGCAAAAGGGCCCGCACGGAACACCTCCTCCCCCGGTGTCATAAAGAGATGCACGCCAAACGTAAAGAGGACAATCCATAGGATCGGTCGGATCGAACGCAGCTGCATCCCGAGCGGCACGTTGGAAAAGATCATCAAAAGTGCGACGCTCACCGCGAGCACTGCAAAACCTGCTGCATTCTCCACAAAGAAGATCAGAAGCAGAAAGAAAAAGAGCAGAACCATCTTCACGCGCGGATCCATGCGATGCAGAAACGAATCTCCGGGCAAATAACGCCCGATTTGAATATCATTCAGCAAGAACAATCACTTCCATTTTTATTTCTCTTATTATAACATCATCCACTGTCTTTTTCATTTCTTTTTCGCAGGATTTATGCTATAATAGCACGCATATAAGATGCCAAAATTATATTCTTCAGACAATTTACCACGAAGAATATCCTGACAATAGATTGACAGATAAAGAAAGGTTCCCCTATGGAAGAAGTATTCATCGGACGACAAGCCATCTTGGATCAGCAGAAGAAGGTATACGCATATGAGATTCTCTTCCGCAGCGGCTTCCAGAACGCATTTGATCCAAACCTCGACGGCAATGTCGCGACGCAGAGCGTCATGGTCGGTGCCATGCTCGACTTTGGCATGAAAAAACTCGTCTCAGACCGTAAGGCATTCATCAACTTCACCGAGCAAAACCTGCTGAACCGTGCCCCGAAACTCCTCCCGAACGAAAGTGTCGTTGTGGAGATTCTGGAGACCGTACAGGCAACGCCGGAGATCTTGGAGGTGGTGCGGGAACTCAAGGAGGCGGGCTACAAGATCGCGCTCGACGATTTCGTCCTCAGCCCCGGCTACGAGCCGCTCATCGAGATGGCTGACATCATCAAGGTGGATTTCCGCATCACGGACTCACCCGAAGAGCGCCAAAAGATGCGTGAGATACTGCCGAGTCACGTCCGTCTGCTTGCGGAAAAGATCGAAACTGAGGAGGAATTCCAACAGGCAGTAGACTTTGGATACGTCTTCTTTCAGGGCTATTTCTTCTGCAAGCCAACCGTTCTGCACCAGAGAAAACTCTCGGGCAACGCGCTCTCGCGCATGCGGCTCCTGAAGGAGGTCAATCGACCGGATGTTGACTTCACCGCTGTCACCAAAGTCATCTCGTCGGATACGAACCTCGTCCATAAGCTGCTCACCTTCATCAACTCCGCAGGCATTGGACTCAGCAATCACGTATCCAATCTGAAACAGGCAACGCTCCTGCTTGGGGCAACCGGCGTGCGGCGCTGGGTCACCCTCATCAGCCTCCAGACCATCTCCGAGGACAAACCGTCCGAACTCTTCACGCTCTCACTCCTGCGTGCAAAATTCTGTGAGCTCATTGTCTGTGAGCTCAAATCTAAGAAACTTACACCGGACACAGGCTTCCTTGTCGGAATATTCTCCTTGCTCGATGTTCTCCTGAGTCTGCCCATGGAGGAAGTTCTCAAAGAGGTGGCACTCGCAGACGATCTCAACGCGGCACTCCTTGGCGATGACAATGAACTGCGCCGTGTGCTCGATCTTGTCATCGCCTATGAACAGGGCGACTGGGACGCGGTTCTTACCCGCGCAAAGCACCTGAACATTGCACCCGATCACCTGAAGGCCAACTACGATACAGCGCTTGAATGGTACAATATGCTCCAAAGAGTCAGCTGACCATGCAAAAAGCCCGTCGGAACAATTCCGACGGGCTTTTTGCATACCATGTTATTTCGGGTTGTACTCCACGATCGAGACCTTCTTGTTCTCGTTGAGATCGATCACCTCGTCGTCACCGAGCGAAACAATCGGAAGCGGCACAACGCCGTGCGGATACGCCGAGATCGTACCCTCGCGGTGGTTGCTGAGGAGCACACGCGAGCCGAGGAATGCATTCTTGATGTTCGTCAGCACGGGAATACAGACCGCTGGGTCAAGCGCCGTATACATCTGGCGTGCGATCTCTGCCACCGCGTCGAACGGCGTACGGCGCGGATAGCCCTCACGCTCGACCGTGATATTATCATAGAGATCAGCGACAGCAACGATGCGCGCATAGAGATGAATATCGTCCCCTTTGATATTAAACGGAAAGCCGCTCCCATCCATCCGCTCGTGATGCTGGAGCGCAGCAAGGCGTACGCCCTCCGTCAGACCTGCAATGTTGTTGAGAATCTGTGCGCCGTCCACCGTATGCTGAATATACTGCTCATAGTCCTCACCCTTCAGTGTCTCGACATTCTTTTCGAGCAGACGCTGATCGAATTTCGACTTGCCGATATCGTGCAGAAACCCCGCAAGCACAACATCCTTCGCGATCTCACGATCCAGCTGCATCCACTTGGCAAAGACCCCTGCGAGAATCGAAACGCGCAGCGAGTGGTTGTAGATGTCACTCGCCAGATGATTGATCTCATTCAGATAGTCGATCGTTCCGCTGCGGCGCGAGAGCGGCAGCAGATCCGCCTGCACCATCTCGTTCGTCTCGGCAACGGGCACAGCCCCCGTTTTCTTCGTCTCCTCGAAGATGGATTTCGCAGTACCAACCACATTCTCATACTGCTTGATAAAGAGATTGCTGCGCGAGAAAATCGGAGACCGTTCCTCCTTCAGCTCCGTCTCGTCCTTGATATAGACAACGGGAACCTTCAGAAACTTGAGGCGCGTGATATGTGCTGCCGTCAGCTCCGTATTCTCCGACACAACAACCACACGCTTGGCATTGACGATCGTTCGCGCAAGTATCATTCCATTTTCAAGATCATCCACGGATATTGCACGCAAGATAAGCCCTCCCTCGATTATGTTCTATATAATGCACGAAACTATTGTACCTATAGATAATTCGACCTTTGTGAAAAAAACCCTGCTTCCATAAAATAAAACTTGACTTTATTTTAATCTATACCGTATAATAACTTACGTTAGTACTTTATCTTATTAAAGCGACAGCAAGGAGAGTTGTGAAGATGAACTGGAAAAATATCCTTAAGGGCGCAGCGGCATTTGCGTTGTCGGCAGCACTGCTCACGGGCTGCGGCGGCGGTGAGAAGAAGGTCGCCTCGACGGACAATGCGGCAGAGATGGGAAAAATCATCGTCGGTCTTGACGACAACTTCCCGCCGATGGGCTTCAAGAACGAGAAAAACGAGATTGTCGGCTTTGACGTGGATCTCGCGAAGGAGGCGGCAAAGCGCCTCGGACGCGAGGTGGAGTTCAAGGCGATCGACTGGTCGAGCAAAGAGGCGGAGCTTAAAAGCGGCCGTGTCCAGATCCTCTGGAACGGGCTCGACATCACCGACAAGCGCAAAGAGAATATGCTCTTCTCCAATCCCTATATGGACAATCGCCAGATCATCTTTGTGAAGAAGGGCAATGCCTCCATCACGGATGAAAAGAGTCTTGCGGGCAAGACCGTCGGCACGCAGAGTGCAGGTACGGCGGAGGAGTACATCGACGCGACCCCATTCTACAAAAACGATGTCAAGGAGGTCAAGAAGTACCCCGACTATGTTGCGGCGTTCATGGATCTCGAGAACGGTCGTCTCGATGCGGTCATCGGCGATGAAATCGTCGGCCGCTACTACATGAGCAAGCACCCCGAGGAGCTCGCAGCGCTCGACGTGGTGGTCGGTCCCACGAGCGAATTCGGCATTGCATTCGCCAAAGACAACACGGCACTGCGCGATGAGGTGCAGAAGGTGCTCGACGAGATGAAGAAGGACGGTACGATGGCGAAGATCTCAACCGAGTGGTTTACAAAAGATATCACGAAATAAAGATATGACAGAGGAGGCTGCTGCGGAGTGCGGCAGCTTCTTTTTGCCTGCTAGGATGAATTGAATGGATAAAACACTGGATACGATACTGCTCATGCTCGAGGGCTCGACCGTCACCCTCGAGATTTTCTGTGTCACGCTCGCACTCTCCCTCCCGCTCGGTCTCTTTGCTGCACTCGGACGGCTCTCGCGGTTTCGTCTGCTCAGCCGACTGCTCGAAATCTATATCTGGATCATGCGCGGCACACCGCTGATGCTGCAGCTGCTCTTCGTTTATTTTGCCCTGCCCATGGTCGGTATCATGCTGCCCGACATTGCGGCGGCACTGCTCGCCTTCGTCCTCAACTACGCCGCCTACTTCGCGGAGATCTTCCGCTCTGGCATACAAGCTGTGCCGCGCGGACAATTCGAGGCGGCACGTGTACTCGGCATGAGTGCGCCGCTCACCATGCGGCGCATCGTCCTGCCGCAGGTGCTGCGCATCACACTCCCCCCCGTCAGCAATGAAACCATCAACCTCGTCAAGGACACCTCGCTCGTCTACATCCTCGCCATGAACGACCTCCTGCGCGTTGCACGCACCATCGTTCAGCGCGAGTTCGACATGACCCCCTTCCTCATCGCAGGGATTTTCTACCTCGCAATGACCGCTGTGCTCACATGGGGATTCAAGAAATTGGAGGCACACTATGGCAGATACGACAGCTAACGAAATCATGCTCTCCATGCGCGGCATTCATAAAGCCTTTGGTACGCTCGGTGTCCTGCGCGGCATCGACCTCAGCCTTGCGCGCGGCAATGTGCTCGCCATCATCGGCTCGTCCGGCTCGGGCAAATCCACCCTCCTGCGCTGCATCAACAAGCTTGAGACGATTGACCGCGGGGACATCACAATTCATGGAGAAAAACTCTGCTGGACGAAGGACGGCGAAACCACAGCGACCTACGCAAGCACTGCCGACGTGCGGCGCATCCTCATGTCCACGGGCATGGTTTTTCAACAGTTCAACCTCTTCCCCCACATGACTGTCATTGAAAACCTCATCGAAGCGCCCTGTCATGTCAAGGGTATGAAGAAGGACGAGATTCTGCCCTACGCGCGCGAACTCCTCGCCAAGGTTGGACTCTCCGACCGTGAGAACTACTACCCGAGCCAGCTCTCCGGCGGGCAGCAGCAGCGCGTCGCCATCGCGCGGGCACTTGCTATGAAGCCCGACATCATGCTGTTTGATGAGCCGACCTCCGCGCTCGACCCCGAGCTCACGGGCGAGGTGCTCCGCACCATGCGGGCGCTTGCCGCCGAGCGCATGACCATGATCGTCGTCACACACGAAATGGCATTTGCCCGCGAAGCGGCAACCAATGTCATCTTTATGGAGAACGGCGTAATCGTCGAGCAGGGAGAGCCGCAGACATTTTTTAGTGCACCGAAAGAAGAACGGACACGGGAGTTCCTCAGGAACATGCTTTGAGATTTTTCGCAAGAAAAGAGCATCTATGGAAATGTAGTGTCCCCAAAAAGTTGGACCTGAAAGCACAGGAAAGTAATTTTCTGTGCTTTTTCGATTTGTGACTTACTTCATTGTGCCGCACGCCGCAGCGTCTTCTCCGTCCAAAAATAGGCAAGTACGACGGGAATTGCTGCACCGATCCATGCGAGGGGATATGCCATGCACGCGCCGAGAAAACCGAGTGAACTGCAGAGAAAGATGGCTGCAACCGCACGCATGATGAGCTCCATCACGCCCGCAATGGTTGGAATGACACTCTGTCCAAGCCCCTGCAATACGTTGCGGTAGACAAGCAGGAGCGCGAGGATGGTATAGGTCGAGCCAGTGACAACGAGATAGGTGTGCCCATAGGCGATGACCTCCTCCGCACCCGCTGCATCGGCACCGACGAAGAGCTCCAGGAAGAATGTGCCGAACGCGATCAGGAGGACGCCGATGCCGACGGCGAACGCCATCGACATTTTGAGGCACGCATGCACCCCCATGCGGATGCGCTCATACTTCTGTGCGCCGTAGTTCTGCGCCGTGTACGCCGCCATTGCATAGCCGAACGAGAGCATTGGCATGACCGCGACGGCGTCGATCTTCTGCGTCGCTGCATATGCCGCAACGGGCAGTGCACCGAGGTTGTTCAGCGCGACTTGCACGATGATCGCACCAATGGCGATGACGGAAGACTGAAATGCCATCGGCAGCCCCATGCGCAGATGCGCCATAAGAACGGAGGTATTCGGCTGCCAGTCCGACCAGCGCGTATGCAGAACAGGTACACGCCGCCGTATATAGATCCAGAAGAGAAACGCGCCGATCCCCTGCGAGAAAACTGTCGCAAGTGCCGCGCCCGGGATGCCCCAGCCGAACACGAGGATCGCAACCGGCTCGAGTACGACATTGATCGCAAGCGTAACGGCAAGAAGGACGGTTGGCGTCTTGCTGTCACCGAGCGCGCGAATCAGGCAGTTTTGCAGATAGAGCAGGAGGAAGATCACAAGCCCTGCAAAGACAATCGAAATGAAGTCATACGCTCCGTCCAAAATCTCGGGCGGTGTCTCCATCAAGACGAGCAGCGTCCGTGTCAGCGGCAGGACAATCGCCGTCAGTATGAGTGCCACCGCCACGCCGAGCAGGATACACGTCGCTGCACTCTGGCGCACCCCCGCATGGTCACCCGCGCCGAAGCGCTGCCCCGTGTAGATCGTGACACCCGTACAGAACCCCATGATGAAGCCCAGCGTCAAAAACATGAGGCTGCCTGTGCAACCGACTGCCGCGAGCGCATTGACCCCAAGGAAACGTCCGACAATGAGCGTATCAATAAAGGCATAGAGCTGCTGCATCATATTGCCCGCAACAAGCGGCAATGCGAAAAAGAAGATGAGCCGTGCGGGCTCACCCTCCGTCATATTCTTTGTCATTCCAGATACCTCGTCACGAAAATGCGCAGTTTTTCTTGAAGATAAACCGTATTTGTGAGAAGTGCACTTGCATTCGGCGCAAATTTGACGAGGTAGAGTTGGGGATCACCGCTCACCCAAAAATCTGCAGGATATGGCGTAACTTCGCAGCCCGCCTTCTCGAAGTTGAGCACAGCACGCGGCAGATGGAACGCCGAGGTCACGAGAATCGGATGCGTGAACCCCTCACGGCTCAGAATTTCCGCCGAGTAGCGCGCATTTTGCCCCGTCGTTAGACTGCGCCCCTCCACATAGATCATTTCGCTCGGTACACCAAGGGAGAGTAGTACGCGCCGCGCGATCTCCGCCTCCGAGCCCGTATCGCTGAACACCTGCCCGCCCGAGAGGAGGATCGGCAGGTTGTAGAGCCGATGAAGCCGCAGCGTTGTGAGAAGCCGCGAGGAGGGGCTCTGCGCGAGCATCCCCACGCCGTCCACATCCTGCACATCCGCAATTGCCCCACCGCCAAGCATGACGACCACATCCCCCTCGGGATGCGCCGGCACTTCATACGTCTGCTCAAGGCTTCCCATCAGCCGATCGGAGACGGCACCGATGGAGAGCAGATAGAGCGCAAGCGAAAGTACGGCGAGCAGCCCCGCCGCACGATGTTGGTGTCGTTTTTTCCAAAGATAGACAGCAATCCCGATCATCGCGAGAATAAAGATCCCCGGCGGCAGAATCCACGCCGCACCGAATTTCAAAATATAGATCATAAAAAAGGAAAATACGCCTCCATCGCGAATATTTAGAATATATAGCGAGACACGTCTTGCCGTGTTCTTCGCTTCTCCATTCTATCAGAATCTGTGTCGAATTACAAAGGAGAGATCATTTCATGGCAATCATCGAATCCGAGCACATTGATGCCGAGAAGCGTTTTGGCGGAAACGGTACGATCCACATTCAGAAGCTGCTCAGTCCGACCGAGCTCGACGGCAAATGTGCGATGTACGCGCGCGTGACGATCCCGCCCCACGCATCGATGGGCGTGCACAAGCACGAGGGCAATACGGAGACCTATCACATTCTCTCAGGCCGTGCGCACTACAACGACAACGGCACGGAGATCGAGATCGGCCCCGGCACGACGACGTTCTGCGGCGACGGCGAGGTACACGCCATTGCCAACGCCTCCGAGACCGAGGATCTCGTCTTTATGGCGCTGATTATCAATAAATAAATACAAGAGAAAGCCCGCAACGGAAATTCTCCGCTGCGGGCTTTTTGCGTTCGTTGAGGATTCTCACTCATACCTGAGCGCGTCGATGGGATCCAGCCGCGCAGCCTTGCGTGCGGGATAGATGCCGAAGAAAAGACCGATTCCGACGGCAAAGGAAAACGAGACGAGGACCGGCAGGAGCTCGATGGTGGTGGTAAGCCCGCCAAACGAACCGATTGCTTTGGAGAGGGAAACGCCGAGCGTGATGCCGATCACGCCGCCGACGATGCCGATAACCATGGACTCGATCATGAACTGCATGAGCACGTTGGAGGAGGTCGCGCCGAGCGCCTTGCGGATGCCGATCTCGCGCGTGCGCTCGGTGACGGAGACCATCATGATGTTCATGATGCCGATGCCGCCCACAAGCAGCGAGATGCCCGCGATCGATCCGAGAAGCAGCGTAATCATATTCGTGTTCTCCGTAAAGCTCTCCATGAGACTGGTCATGTTGCGAACGGTGAAATCGTCCTCTGCCCCGTGACGAATGTGGTGCCGCTGACGCAGCAGATTCTCAACGTCTGCCTGCACCTGATTCATCCGATCAGGACTCGATACCTGTATGTTGATGGCTTGGACGTATGTAATGGCAAGCATACGCTCCTGTGCTGTCGTGATTGGGATGTAGATCACGTCGTCCTGATCCTGCCCGATGGACTGCCCCTTCTCCGCCGTCAGTCCGATGACCTTGAACGGCTGATTGTGGATGCGGATGTTCTTGCCGATGGGGTTCTCCGTGCCAAAGAGATTCGAGGCGACAGTCGGACCGATCACGGCGACACGACTGCGCTTTGCCATATCGTTTGCAGTGATAAACGACCCGTTCTCGACCTTGAGTGAGCGGATCTGCATCAGCTCCGGCGTAACGCCCTCCACCGTCGTATTCCAGTTGAGATTCCCGTTCACGACCTGATAGGCACCGGAGACCGAGGGAGATACGTAGTCAATCCCTTTGATCTTGCTCTCAATCGCCTTGGCATCATCGTATTTCAACGACTTGCGTGAGCCCGCCTTGCCTCGTACACCGCCCGTATTCGCAGAGCCGGGCATGACGATGAGCATATTCGAGCCGAGGCTCGCAAAGGAGTCGGCGACGCTCGTACGCACGCCCATTCCGATGGAGACCATGGCAATGACTGCGCCCACGCCGATGATGATGCCGAGCATGGTGAGTAGGGAGCGGAGCTTGTTCGCGAGCAGGGCGTTCACCGCCATACCGAAGCATTCCTTAAACAACATCCATCGCCACTCCCTTCCCCGCATCACGCGTGATCCTGCCGTCACGGACGAGGAGCTGACGGCTCGCACGCACGGCAATCTCCGGCTCATGCGTGACAAGGATGATCGTGTGCCCCTTCTCGTGCATCCGCTCAAAGATCTCCATGATCTCCTTCGTGGACTTCGTGTCAAGATTGCCTGTCGGCTCGTCCGCCATGATGATGTGCGGATCGTTCACGAGGGCGCGGGCAATCGCGACGCGCTGCCGCTGTCCGCCCGAAAGCTCGTTCGGCAGATGCGCCCCACGGTCAGAGAGCCCCACAGCGGCGAGCATTTCCTGCGCCCGCTCCGTACGTTCGTGCCGCCCAACGCCCGCATAGACGAGCGGCAGGGCGACGTTGTCGAGCGCTGAGATGCGCGGAAGCAGATTGAAGTTCTGAAAGACAAATCCGATCTTCTTGTTGCGCGTCGCGGCAAGAGCATCATCACTGAGTCCCGCGACCTCCGCGCCGTCGAGCAGATACGAGCCCGCGCTCGGACGGTCGAGACAGCCGAGGATATTCATGAGCGTGGATTTCCCCGAGCCCGATGGTCCCATGAGAGCGGCAAACTCACCGCGCCGAATCTCGAGGTCGATGCCGTCGAGTGCGGCAAGGGTCTCTCCGCCGATGCGGTAGAGCTTGCGGATACCGTGCAGACGAATGGTCGCGGGCATTTCTTTTGCTTCCATCGAAATCCCCCCGTATCAGAACGGCGGCGGGCCGCCCGCCTGCATACTCATCGGAACGATCTTTGCCGTATAGGTGCTGACGACGCGCTCACCCTCGGAAAGGCCGCTGAGGATCTCGACATACTCGTCACTGTAGATGCCCGTCTCAACATAGCGCGTCTCCTGCGTGCCATCCTCCTGCAGGACGAGGACATACGATCCCGCTGCGTCCGTCTTGAGCGTGGAGAGCGGTACGACGAGCGCATCGTTCCGATCTGCTGTGTTGATGACGACGCGTGCCGTCATCGCCGGCAGGAGCAGATTCTCGGGATCGTCCACATCGAGGGTCACATAGTAGTAGATGACGCTCGTCCCCGATGAGGAGGACGAGGCGGACGAACTGGTATCCCAGCTGTTTGTCACGTCGGTCTGCGAGATCTTAGAGACGCGTGCCGTAAATTTCTTGTCCGTAAAGGCATCGACGGTAAACGTCGCCTCCTGCCCGATGCGAATGTTGCCGATGTCCGTCTCATCCACCTTCGCCTTGATCTGCTTCTTCGAGAGGTCGGCGATGCGCATGATGACGGTTGGATTGTCTGAGCCCTGCACTGCCATCGTCCCTGCCGTCTTCGGTTCGCCCACAACAACGCCCGAGATCGGTGCGGTGATGATCGTCTCGTTCGCATCTGAGTTTGCTTCCTCGAGCGTCGACTGCGCCGTATCGTAGTTGTACTCTGCATCTTCGAGGTCAGATTTGGACTTCGCGCCAATGCTTTCGAGATAGCTCATGCGGTTGTACTTCGCACGCGTATTCGTCACGCGGTACTGCGCCTGGTCACGTTTCGCCTCGTAGTCCTTGCCGTCGAGCGTCGCAACCACCTGCCCTGCCGTAACGACATCATTCTCCTTGACGAGGACAGAATTGATGCGTGCTGTGATCTTGGAGCTGACCTCCACGGAGTCCACAGGGCGGATCGTCCCTGTTGCCTCGACGGTCGACTTGATGTCCATGCGCTGCACGGCAACCGTCTCGACGGCCTGTGCCGTCTTTTCCGCCGCACTCGACTCCATGTACCAATACACGCCGCCCGCGACCAGCACCGCCGCCAGTGCACCGATGCCGATAATTTTGCCACGTTTCATTTACTTCACCTTCTTCGCTGCAGCGTCCGTACCGCCCTCAATGTATGCCGCCTTTGCTGATGCGCGCTCCTCAGCGGTCACGGCGGGAAGCCCCTCCGCCGCCGCGCGTTCACTGTCCGTCAGCTCTGTCCCCATGATATTCTCAACCTGTGCGCGGCAGCGTGCATAGTCATAGCGTGCACTGATCGCGTTCGTCTCCGCCGCACTGAGCGCCGTCTGCGCATCGATGATGTCGAGCAGGATGCCCTCGCCCGCGCGGTAGCGTTCATTCGCAATGTGATAGTCCTCGCGTGCCTGACGCACCGCATCTCCCGTCGAGGTAAACCGCTGCTCCGCCTCGCGCATGTTGAGATATGCCTTGCGGAGGTTCAGGTCAATGGTCTCCTCCGTCTTTTTCAGCGTCAGCAGGGCAATGTCACGCTCTGCCTCTGCCGCCTCAATCGCCGCGCGCGTAACGCCGCTGTCAAAGATGTTCCAGCTGACGCCGACGGAGGCAGATACGTCCGCGTTCGTATCATGACGCGGCCGGAACTGGCTCGTAAGGCCCGTGCCGAGGGTGAGACTGACGGTGGGCTTCTTCCCTGCCCGTGCACTTTCGACAGCAAGCTCCTTCTGCTGCACCTTCATCCGCTCCTCTGCAAGATCGAGGCGGCTGCGGTTCGCGTATGAAATACAGTTCTCCACCGATGTTTCAAATGGCTGATACGCGACCTCGCTCGTGAGTGTCAGTGGCTCCGTACGGCTGATATTCAGCAGATTTCGCAGCGCTGCAAGGCTCACCGCGTAGGTGTTCTCCGCACGGGTGAGTTCCTGCCGCGCATTCGACAGCTCCACGGAGGAGCGCAGCACGTCGATCTTTGCCTGTGCTCCCGCCTCGTAGAGAGCAGTGACATTCTTTAGGTGCGCGTCGTATTTGTTCACAGTGTCCCGCTGCACCTCGATCTTTTTGCCTGCCTCCACGGCATCCCAGTAGGCGGCAGTCACCTCGTACTTCAGATCTTCACGCGCGCGCTCAGTCGTGAGACGTGCCGCACGTACACCGAGCTCGCTCGCTGCGATATTCGCCTCGTTCGCACCGCCGCTGTAGAGCGGCAGACGCGCCGAGAGCGCGAGCGTGTTGCTCGCCTGTGCATCCTCGTCCCGCGTCTTGCTCGTACGCAGTGTGTCAGACGCCTCCGCTGCGATGCTGTTCCTGCCGCGCGCCTGTTTCAGTGCGGCATCGGCAGACTGCTCGCCCGCCTGCGTGACGCGCAGCCCTGTATTCGCGGCAAGTGCCGTCTGGATTGCCTCCGCAAGCGTAAGGCTCATCGCATCCGCTTGCAGCGGAAGGAAAAGAGCCGTGCTCAGAGCGAGTGCCGCAAACGCACGCCGCTTGCGTCCCTTATGATACATAAAGTCCACCTCGATTAGGAAATTAGTCCATATAACAATGCGCCCATGCTAACGCAGGGGCGCTATGTCCTTATTAGAGTGCTGTTATTTTTCAATTAGAGACTCGGATGCTCTATGAGATACTGCTTCGCCGCTTCGAACTGCACATCGCTTGTGTCCTGCGGGCTGCGCTCAACGATGATATCAGGCGTGATGCCCGTACCGTCAATGGAGCGTCCGCTCGGTGTCACGTACTTTGCAATCGTGAGCTTCAGCCCGTCCTCGTGAAAGAGCGGCAGAACTGCCTGAACCGATCCTTTGCCGTACGAGGTTGTGCCGATGATCGTTCCCGCACCCGTATCCTGCAGTGCCCCCGCGAGAATCTCCGAGGCGCTCGCGCTGTTCTCGTCGATGAGCACAGCAATCGGGTATTTCCGCTCGTCGAGGGAGGAGCGATAGACCTCCTCGCTGCCATCGCGGTCGATCACAGAGACAATCACGCCGGCGGGAACAACCTGCTCGGCAACGGCGACGCAGCTTGTGATGAGCCCCCCCGGATTCTCACGCAGGTCGATGATGAGGGAGGTCATCCCCTCGTCCGCAAGGCGGTTCATCTCCGCAGAGAACTCCTCGCCCGTATGCTCAGCAAACGAGCCAATGCGGATGTAGCCGATGGTCGTACCCTCGACGAGCACACCGCGCACGGACGCAACCTGTATGATGTCGCGCGTGATCGTGTACTCCTTCTCCTCACCGCCCCGCAGGATGCGCAGAACGACCTGCGTACCCGCCTCGCCGCGAATCCGCAGGGCAACCTCCTCATTCTGCAGCTCGCTCGTCGGCGTACCGTCCACAGCGAGGATCTCATCGCCCGCACGCAGCCCTGCCGCCTCGCCGGGTGTACCCTCGAGGACGGAGATGATCTTGACGATGTTGTCCTTAAACCCCATCGTCACACCGATTCCGCCGAACGAGCCCTCTGTGTGCTGGCGCAGTTCCTTGAACATCGACGGCGGCATATAGACGGAGTGCGGATCATCGAGTGCGGAGACCATGCCGTCAATCGCACCGTCAATGAGTGCCGTCGTATTCGGCGCGTTCACATAGCGCGCCTGAATGAATTTCATCACGCCGAAGAAGCGCAGGACATCGTCTGCATACAGTCCCGCCGAACGCAGGAGTACCCCCGCTGCAAAGACGGTCATCATGCTCCCGAGCAGCGCGGACAGAATGACAATGGAAATGAGTTTTTTTCTGTTCATATCCTCTTTCGCTTAATTATAGATAGGCAAGCGGGTTGACCGGCTCACCGTTGACGCGCACCTCAAAATGGCAGTGCGGACCTGTGGAGTTGCCCGTGGAACCGCACTCGGCGATCAGCTCGCCCTGCGCAACACTCTGCCCCGTGCTCACATCGAGCGACTGACAGTGTCCGTACAGAGTCGAGATGCCGCCGCCGTGGTTGATGATAACGGCGTTGCCATAGCCCGAAATCCACCCCGCGTATTCGACCGTTCCCGCCTGTGCGGCGTAGATCGGATCACCGTAGTCGCCGCCGATGTCGATGCCGCTGTGGAAGCGCTGGGCCCCCGTGATGGGGTGCGTGCGCCAGCCGAAATCCGAGGTGATCGAGCCTGCAAGCGGCCAGATCATTGCTCCCGATCCCTGCACGGGCAGGTTGCGCATACTGCTGCGCTGCAGCATCCTCGTAATGCGCTCCGATGCCGCGCGAGACTCATCCTGCTTGCGGTCGATCGTCGCCTTGTCGTACTTCATCTGCTCGATGAGTGCCTGCTGCGCCTCAACCTTCTCCTCCATCGCGAGACGTGCCTCACGCGCCTTCTTTTCGAGAGGTTCCTGCGCCGCCCTGTCCTTCTCGAGCTCTTCCTTCAGCGCGAGCATCGCATTGCGCTGGGTCAGCACTGCATGGACGAGATCATAGTCCTGCTTGATGACGCGTTTGAGGAGATCCATACGCGTCAGGAAATCCGAGAAATCCTTCGCACCAAAGAGCACATCCACATAGGAGATCTGCCCGTTGATGTAGATATCACGCACACGCTTCCCGAGAGCATCGCTCTTGCGATCGTAGTCGCGCTCGGCGACCTCGAGCTTCTCCTCGTTCTCTTCCAGACGTTCCAGTGTCGCGTTGAGTTCGGCACGCCGTGCTTTGTGCTCGGCAATCGCCTCATCCGCAGCCTCGTCGAGGATGCGTTTCTGCTCGGAGAGCGAGTCGATCTTGCCCGCAAGCTCATCACTCTGCCGCCCGAGTTCCTCGACCTGTGCGTCGTAGCTGTCGCGCTCCTCTTCGAGGGTCGCCGCCATGCCCTGTCCTGTTGTAAGGAAGGCAGCAGCAAGAGCCGCTGCGAGCGTCTTTTTCATCACTTGTTTCATAGGACTGTTACACCTTCAGGAAGCGCTTCAGCGATATCCATGCACCTGCAGCACCGATCGCCATGCCGAGCAGGACGATGACAATGCCCACATAGGTCATGAACGGAGACTGCGGGATCAGCGGGAAAAAGGCAAGGGTATCGTACACTTTGTTCGCCACGCCCGCATAGAAGCTGCGCAGAACAAATGCGGAGATCATGCCGCCGATGCAGCCGAGCACAATGCCCTCGAGCACGAACGGCCAGCGAATGAACTCATCTGTCGCACCAACGTATTTCATGATCGCAATCTCACGCCGCCGCGCAAACACCGTCAGACGAATCGTATTCGCGATGATGAAAACCGTTGCACCTCCGAGCAGGAGGATGAGCAGCACGCCAAAGATACGTATGAGCCGCGTGATGTCAAAGAGATGCTCCACGACATCCTGCCCGTATTTCGCCGACTCCACACCGTCCATGCGCTCGATCTGCTTTGCTGCCGTCTCCACCATGTCCGGCTGACGCACCGTCACCTCATAAGCGTTCGGCAGCGGGTTCTTGTCACCGAGCGCATCGAGCAGATATTTCTGCTCGCCCAGGCGCTCCGACAGGCGTTTGCGCGCCTCCTCACGTCCGACGTATTTGACCGACTCAATGCCCTGCAGGCCGCGGATCTTTGCCCCGATTTCCTCCTCCGCATCCTCCTCGAGGTTGTCCTGCAGGTAGACACTGATCTGCACCTGCGACTCGAGAAGCGATGCCGCGCGGTTCATATTCAGTGCGAGGATGAGGAATACGCCGAGGATAAAGAGCGAAACCGCAACCGTACCAACCGCCGCAAACGTCATCCAGTTGTTGCGGCGCAAGGAGCGAAAGACCTCCTGCACATAGTATTCGGCGGTTCTAATCTTCATATCCATATCCTCCGCGCAGTTCATCACGCACAATGTGCCCGCCCTCGATGGCGATCACACGGCGCTGCATGGTATCGACGATGTTCTTGTCATGCGTCGCCATGACAATCGTCGTCCCCGCTGCATTGATTCGTTTAAAGATGTCCATAATGTCCCAGCTTGTCTCGGGGTCAAGATTACCCGTCGGCTCATCCGCGATCAGGATCGCAGGGTCGTTCACAATCGCGCGCGCGATCGCCACGCGCTGCTGCTCGCCGCCCGAGAGCTGCGAGGGGAAATTGCGGTATTTGTCGCGCAGTCCGACCACATCGAGCACGGCGTTCACACGCCTCTGAATCATTTGACGCGGTGCCTCAATGACGCGCATGGCGAACGCCACATTCTCATAGACCGTCTTGTCCGAGAGCAGACGATAGTCCTGGAAAATCACGCCGAGCCCACGTCGAAGATACGGAACATCCATGACATCCATATTGACGACATCATGCCCGTTGACGAAGAGCTCTCCCTCCGTCGGCAGCTCCTCACGAAAGAGCATCTTGATAAATGTGGACTTGCCTGCGCCGCTCACACCGACGACAAAGACAAAGTCCCCCTTGCCGATCTCGATACTGACATGGTCGAGTGCGACCACGCCGTTATCATATATCTTTGAGACATTCTTCATCCGAATCATATCTTCGTCTCATTCCTCTCCAAGCTGAACCGCCTGCATGAAGCAGACGTCCCTAAAAAACGCTTCCTATTATAGCACAAATCAAAAAAACTACAAAATGTTACGTTGCCATTTTCTGCATCGCATGGTATCCTCTTCTCGGTAAATGATTCTTATTTTAGAGGAAACAGCGATGCTACTAAAAAAAATTTTCTTTGTGGCGCTGGGACTCGTCAGTCTCGGGCTCGGCATTCTCGGCATATTTCTCCCCGTGCTGCCGACCGTCCCGTTCGTCCTGCTCGCCGCGTTCTGCTTCACGCGCAGTTCGCACCGCCTCGATCGCTGGCTGCGGACGACGCGGCTCTACCGTGAGACCGTGCGCCTCATGGAAAACAGCAGGCACGGAATGACACTTGCGAAAAAAATACGCATCCTGCTGCCCGTAACAGCGATCATGGGGCTGTCCTTCTTCTTCACCGATTTCCTTCCGGCACGCATCCTCCTCGCCGCCGTGTGGACAATCCACCTCATCTTCCTCTTTGTTCGCGTTCCCACCATCCAAAAGGGAGCATAACGCCCCATCGTCATTCCGTTTGACAAAGCACCTCGGATTCGTTAGAGTGTAACCATACACAGACTAGGGAGGTTTTTATGACAAACTGCAAAGAGATCAACTGGCACAGCACACGTCTCGACCGCGTCATGAATATACGCATCTATGGAAAATCGGCGGGCGTTCCCATCCTCGTCTTCCCGACACAGGACGCGATGAGTGACAATTTCGAGAACTTCGGCATGATTGACGCCGTCGCTGATGATCTTGCACGCGGTCGTATCCAGCTCTTCTGCGTGGACACAGTTGACACAGAGACGTGGTCGAATATCTGGGGAGATAAGGAATGGCGCGCGCGGCGGCAGGAGGCATACTACGGCTACATCATCGACGAGGTGCTCCCCTTCCTGCACAAGGAGAATCGGAGCGGTCGTCTGCCGATCGCCGCAGGGTGCAGCCTCGGAGGGCTGCATGCCGCGATTGTCTTCTTCCGCCGTCCCGACCTCTTTGATGGTGTACTCTCCCTATCCGGCGTCTACGATGCAAAATTCTTCACCGACGGCTGGATGAACGAGACGCTCTACGACAACTCGCCGCTCGACTTCCTCGCGCATATGCCCACGGATCATCCCTACATCGACCTCTACAATAGACGGCGCATTGTTCTCTGCGTCGGGCAGGGTCGCTGGGAGGAGGAGGGCCGCCGCACAACGGCGCTCATGGGCGATCTCCTCTACAGCAAGGACATCCGCGCATGGGTCGATTTCTGGGGCTACGACGTCGATCATGACTGGGACTGGTGGAAGAAACAGTTCGTCTATTTCCTCCCTTTTGTCCTGCGTGAACAAGCATAAATGAGGTGATCGTATGAACTTTATCTTTGTATCCCCGCAGTTCCCGCGTGTCTACTGGAACTTCTGCGACCGCCTCAAAAAGAAGGGCGTCAACGTCCTCGGCATCGGCGACACCCCATACGACCAACTCGCACATGAGGTGCGTGAGTCGCTGACCGAATACTACTTCGTCCCCTCGCTTGCCGACTACGATCAGATGCTGCGCGCCGTCGCATTCTTTACCTTTAAATACGGACGCATCGACTGGATTGAATCCAACAACGAGTACTGGCTCGCGAGCGACGCACGTCTTCGCACGGACTTCAACATACGCACAGGCTGGCAGAGCGGCGACATGGATCACATCAAGAACAAGTCCGCTATGAAACCCTTTTACAAGAAGGCGGGCATTCCCACCGCGCGCCTGACGAAGGTCACGACACTCGCCGCCGGCGAGGAGTTTCTCGCCGAGGTTGGCTACCCCGTCATCGTAAAGCCAGACACCGGTGTCGGCGCGACAGATACCTACCGCATTGACACATACGACGAGCTGCGGCATTTCTACGCCTCAAAACCAACCGTTCCCTACGTCATGGAGGAGTTCGTAACGGGCGACATCTGCTCCTACGATGCTATCGTGGATGCAGACTCCAACCCCATCTTCGAATCCATGACCGTCTGGCCGCCGTCCGTCATGGACATCGTCCTCTATCAGCTCGACCTCTCCTACTACACAACGGACATCGTGCCCGACGCGCTGAAAAAAGCGGGACGTGCCACACTGCGGGCGTTTCATGTGCGCAGCCGCTTCGTCCACCTCGAGTTCTTCCGCCTCACAAAGGCAAAGCCGGGGCTCGGAAACGTAGGCGACTTCATCGGACTCGAGGTCAACATGCGGCCTGCCGGCGGCTACACAACCGACATGATGAACTTCGCACACTCCACTGATGTCTATGAGATCTGGGCGGACATGATCACGGCGAACCGCCGCCTCCTCCCCGACCGCAGCGAACACTGTTACTGTGCATACGCAAGCCGCCGCGACTTCCACCGCTACGTCCACACACACGAAGACATTCTCGCCCGATATGCCGGCAAAATCGTCATGTGCGAGCGCATGCCCGAGATGATGTGGCCGCAGATGGGCAACCATATGTATACGGCAAAGCTGGACGGACAGGCGGAGACCGACGAGTTCATCCGCTTCGTGCAGGAGCAGCAGGGATAACGGCACTAAAAAAGTTGTTGTATGAGATCAAACGACCTCGTACAACAACTTTTTTTGTCAGCGCACGCCGCGCACGGCGATCCAGTACTCTCCAGCCTTAAAGTCCATCGTGACATCGGAGAAGCCCGCTGCGCGGAAGAGGCGCTCGAACTCCTCCGGGGTCGGATTCGTCAGATCATAGCCCGCGATCTTCGCGCGGATGCCCTCGGGCAAATCGTCTCGTCCATAGATTTCGGCGAGCAGAAGGAACGTGCCGCCCCGCCGTATGACGCGTGCGGCTTCCTTTAGACTTTCCTCCGGCGATGGCCAGAAATAGAAGCTCTCCACCGTCACCACCGCATCAAACTGTCCATCCGCAAACGGGAGATGCTCCACCGAACCGTGCAGGATCTCCATGCGGCCCGCCTCGATGAGCCCTGCGTTGAACGCGCGCGATGCCTCCACCGAGGTCTCGGCGTAGTCAATGCCGACGAGATGTCCCTCGGTCACACGCTGTGCCATGCGCGCGAGCGTATTGCCGCCGCCGCAGCCGATATCGAGCACAGTATCCCCTGCACGCAGGTCGATCTGCGCGAGGCCCCACTCCACGAGCTGCGCATGACTCTCGTTCATACGCACGAGCATCGCACGCCCTGCCTCTCCCTCGGGACGGCGCGGATTCCCCTCCGCCGTCTCCCGATCGAGCTTCTGCCAGTCTGCCTCTGCCATTTACTCCACCCCCATCGTCTGCTTTGACAGGTCAAAACCGAACTGCATCGGATCGGCAGGATCCCAGATGCGCGTCTCCTCATTGTAGCGCACAGGAACGAAGAATGTCACCGTCCCAATCGGCTCGAGTTCACGATATGCCTCCGCTGTCGCCTCGACGGCTGTCCTTCGCAGCTCCTCCGGCGTACCGTCCAGCTTCATTCGTTCGCGCAGAAGAGCGGACGCCTTCTCCCGTGCCGCATGCATATTGAACCGCGTCACCGTCACCTCGACCATCGCGTGTCCTTGGTTCTGCTCCGCCACCGCCGTCTCCACCGTCGCCGTCCGCAGAGACTCCAGGTAGGCATCGCCGATCTCAGAGGCCTCCTCAGGGGAGAGCATCGCGCCCGCCGTCTGCAGGGCATTCGCGAATGCCATTTTCATATTAAAAGACTCCGTCGGTGCTCCGTAGGAAATGAGCTTCTTCTGCGCCGCCTCATCCTGCCGCACGAGAGCATCGCAGTACAGCTTGATGCTCTCCGCCGCATCCGCGCGCTCCATCCGTCCGAACGTAGCAACGTAAAGTGCAGCCAAAATTGCAGCAACAAAAACGCCAACGAAGATCACAGGAAATCGAATCTTTGATGGAATCACTGTTTTATCACTCCTCTATTATATTCTATCGCACAAAGTTCCATGTTCTATCAGCGATTCCTTAATACATTTCCATCATCGTACCCCTGTCCATATTTCATACAGAACGATCGTCCCCATGCTAAAAAACACCAGTGAAAAAAATCTCCAAAACAAGGGCGACTCTGCGGCGTCCTTTATCCGCCATAAATAGTTCTCCTGATCTCTGAGTTCCGGAATCTTCGGCAGCTCCTCCATAAAGATTTTCGCATAGCGTGGAAATAGGCAGCAGGAAAAACTTATCGTATACAAAATACAATAGCGAGTACACGGGAACCTGTAACCGAAAACAGCCATGCCATCGTCCATACGGGAATCCACCCAAGGAGACCATATTTCAGATCTGCTTTCCGCAGGCGAGGTGTTCCTATCTTCCGATGCCTGATATACGCAGCAACCCCCATGCCGTTCATGATAACCGTGAGTACAGTGATAATCCAAAAATCTTTGCTCGGCATAATACATCATCCGATCTCAGGCCAGCATTCTCATCCCAATATAAGGACGGTCTCATACTAAAAAATACGGCTGAGGTCAGCCGTATTTTTTAGTATCGCATCAGATCCCAATCGCCGCAATCCACGAGTTGATCGCCATCGGTGTCTCACCCATCTCGAAGCGGCGGCCTTCCTTCACCAGAGCCCCCTCTGCCGAGGGGCGCAGATACACCGTCGTCTGCCCCATCGAACTGCCTCCCGAGGTCGCAAACGGAACAATCGTCTTGCCCGTCCAGTCATAGCTCTCAAGAAAGGTATTGATGATGTGCGGCGCAACATACCACCAGATGGGGAAGCCGACAAAGATGATATCATACGCCGCAACATCCAGAGGTTCTCCCGCGATGGCGGGGCGACTGTTCGGATCGCGCATCTCCACACTCGAACGGCTTGCACTGTCATTCCAGTTGAGATCATCCTGCGTATAGGGCACATCAGGCACGATCTCATAGAGATCAGCACCGATCACATCGGCAATCTTATGCGCCACCGTCGCTGTCCGCCGTGAAGGGGATGCAGAGAAGTAGGCAATCAGCGATTTCCCGTGCATATATTATCTCCTCCTCGCGAGATACTCATTGGCGACCCCCGTATCCTCCGGCAGAATATCCGACTCAAACATCCGATTCCACGGGAACGTGACTGTAACGGTATTGACCTCTGCAATCGGCGGCAGATTCTCCTCAATGAAGCGGTTCATCATGCGTGACGAGCGCATGGAGACCGCATCCATCTTCGTCCCGAGACTCCCGTAGAACCCATCGCCGCGCAGCCATGTCAGCTGTCGCGCAATCGTATTGCGGACGTTCGCCTGATATGCCCAGTCGTCGAGATAACGCGTGGTCAGCAGATGATCCACCGAGTCCCCGTCCATATGGCGGACGAGCATGCCCTCACCGAGCGCAAAGCCGGAGCTGTTCGTCGGCGTGTTCCACCCTGCATACGCCTGAATCTTATAGAGGAGCCCGCGCCGCTGCAGCTCCGCCATCAGCGCATTGTCCGCGCCGTTTGCAAACGCAATATCGGCAATGGCGACCGGATAGCCCTTTGCCACATAGTCCGCGACAAGATCCGCAAAATACATCGTTCCCTCGCGCGGCGTGCCGTCGTTCAGCACCGCATTTGCCTCGTAGGTGCGCCCATCCGGATTCGTATTCACCGTGAGCACGACATCCGCCTTCTCCGGTGCGCGGACCACCATGCCACCCGCCGCGAGAACGGCATCCGAGATCGAGGTGCTGATCTTTTCATCCGAATACGCCGGTACGGTCTCCGCACCGGGTCCCCAGTTATAGCGCGGATAGACAAACGGAATCTCGTGCCGCTGTTCATTCACCGCACGCGTCAGCATGAGCAGGGCAATCTCGTCGATGCCCGCCATCG
>ERZ773067.328-NODE-328-length-29782-cov-4.374743_pt1 | contig 29782 bp, 31 predicted proteins | sample MGYA00580622_ERZ773067 | MGnify/ENA primary metagenome ERZ773067 (study PRJEB29015, sample SAMEA2737998) | human oral metagenome | biome: human oral; feature: human-associated habitat; material: dental | place: China | collected 2113 ...
AAGAAGGCGCTGAAAGAGGAGAAGGAAAAGCTCTTGGAACATATTGTCGCGACCTCGCATGATGATAAAACTTCCATGATTTACGATTTGAAGAAGAATCTCGAAGTGAAGATTGCAAAAGCGCATGAGGAGGTTGCAAGTGATCGCTTGCGTGCGCCTCTCTCGAAGGTTGATGAGGATGATGGCGATTGGTTCACGGGGGATATAGCAAAATGGAATCGGCTCATAGAGAAACTGCGTGAACAGGGATTTGATGCGGAAAGCCGCCGCATAGAAGATTCCTTGGGGATTCGAAGCCAAGAGCAGCGGGAATTTGAGGAATTGGATGACAGTCGCTCCAAGCTTGACCTATGGCTCAAGAGCACGCAGCGACTGTCAGAGGATCTGGAGTGGATGCTGCTGAACTTCAGCGCGGGCGCTCGCCAAGAAGAGGCGGCGGAAGCTGTCGAAAAGATGAAGGAAGAGCAGAAGAAGCTCGAAGAGATCGCAAAGATGAGAGAAGGCCTGCTGCCTCTGCCGCCCGAGAAGGCGCAGTTGGAGGAAAACGCCGATGATGCTGCGAAAAAAAGCAAGCGCAAGGGCGGAACTGCAAACGCTGACCTTACGGCTTCGCCTGCTGCAAGCGCAGCCGTCCGTGAATCGATCTCCCATTATGCAGCGAATCATTGACCTGTAAAGAGAACGGTCGCCGGAAGCTTTCGATGTGCTTCCGGCGACCGTTCTTTCAGTTGTGAGAGCAGTTGTCTTCTTCCAGAAATCGCCATCTCAGATTGTTGGCTATTATATGATGATCTGCAAAATCATGTGCCGTAGTATCAAGGTTTTTGAAATCGAATGCACTGCAGCCTGTCCACTCAATCAGTCGTTCGGATTTTCTTACTGATTGTCCATTCATGAAAGATAACGTTGCATCCGTTAAATCACAGGGGAAATGATCGTTCCCGACGATTAAACGGGCTTGCCTTACACCGATAAATCGAAGCTCCAGACTTCTCAGCGCCATTTGGGACTGAAAACGGAGTGTCATCGTGTGACCATCTATATTGGAATAGTGTATCGTGCCTTCATGATCGATGCTGGTTTCGCTTCGATACGATGCGGCTACGATGCAAGCATCATGGAAGCCGTAATATAGACGGAGCAAATCTTCAATATCATTTTCTGTTTCAATGGTTTTCCAAGAGCTCATTTCCTTATATCTCGCTCTTTCCCACGGCATCGAACGTGTCCGTGATGCTCTTTGCAGGCTCTTTATCCAAGAGGCTCACGACATAGATGGCGCAGAGGGCAAGGACGAAGCCCGGGATGATCTCGTAGAGGCCGAAGAGGGCGAACTGCTTCCATACGAGGACGGTGACGCCGCCCGTGATGATGCCCGCGAGGATGCCGTTTCTCGTGGCGCGGCGCCAGAAGAGCGAGGCGAGCAATGCGGGGCCGAAGGCGGCGCCGAAGCCTGCCCATGCGTAGGCGACCATGTCGAGGATGAGGCTCTCGGGATTCATGGCAAGCGTCAGAGAGAGGGCGGCAATTGCGAGGACGGAGAGGCGGCTGACCCAGACGAGTTCGCTTTGGCTCGCGTTCTTATGAAGCAGCGAGCGGTAGAAATCCTGTGCGAAGGCTGAAGCTGCGACGAGAAGCTGCGCTGATGCCGTGCTCATGATGGCGGCGAGGACGGCGGAGAGGATGAGTCCAGCGATGAAGGGGTTGAAGATCGAATCCGTCATCACGAGGAAAACCGTCTCCGTTGCCGTGCCGAAGAGCGGCTCGGTAAGGTAGGCGCGTCCGACCATGCCGACGAGGACGGCAGCGGCGAGCGAGATGGCGACCCACGTCATGGCGATGTGCATGGCGCGTCCGAGTTCGGCGGATGAGCGGATTGCCATGAAGCGCACGAGGATGTGCGGCTGACCGAAGTAGCCGAGTCCCCAGCCCATGAGCGAGATGAACTCGATGAAACCGAGCGTCGAACCGTCAGGTTTCTGGAAAGGATTGAAGAACGACGGCTCCATCGTGTAGATGGCAGCGAGCGTCACGGACGGACCGCCGAGCAGATAGGAGGCGGCGGCGGGCACGAGCAGGATGGCGAAGAACATCATGACGCCCTGGATGAAGTCTGTCCAGCAGACGGCGAGGAAGCCGCCCGCGAGCGTGTAGAAGACGACGACGAAAGCGCCGAGGAACAGCGCCTGCGTGTAGGGAAGCGCGAAGATCGTCTCGAAGAGCTTGCCGCCCGCGACGAAGCCCGACGATGTGTAGATGATGAAGAAGAGCAAGATGAAGACGGCGGGGATGATGCGCAGGAGGTTCGACTTGTCCTCGTAGCGATTCTGCAGAAAATCGGGCAGCGTCAGCGAATTGTTGGCAAGCTCCGTATATTTTCGAAGACGTGCGGCAACGAACTTCCAGTTCGCATAGGTGCCGAGCGCAAGCCCCAAGGCGATCCAGCCCGCATTGAGTCCCGCGATGTAGGCGAAGCCCGGCAGCCCCATGAGCATCCAGCCGCTCATGTCGGAGGCCTCGGCGCTCAAGGACGTGACCCATGCGCCGAGCTTGCGGTTGCCGAGAATGTAGTCCGCCATGGAGCGCGTGCGCCGATAGTAGTAGATGCCGATGAGCATCATGAGGCCGAGGTAGACGATGAATGCGATGATGATCGCCATGTTGTTTGTCAAGATAAGTCCCCCTAAAGGAAGTACGGATGAATTCTACGGATATACTTCCCTATTATAATGAATAAGAGGGAATTTGTCACGAAACACTTGAAATTTAAGTGTTTCGTGACAGTTGGCTTCACATTTGTCTACAGCTTGTCTACGGAATCACTTGCCTACAATCTCACCGAAGATGCGAGCCGTTTCCTGTTGCATTTCATCCCTTTTCACGGAAATTTACGCTTTTACTTGACAAATAAAGGCAAGTGAAATGTCATAATCGGGTGAAAAGTAAAGCGGAGATGCCGTGATGCGGTAAGGGCATCTGCCGGATGCCTTTATTTTTCGCCTCTTTTTACGCCGATTCATACGCTTCTTCTTTGCGGTGAGGTATGCTATACTTGATGCGTTGCCACTTCATCCCGGCACGGGAAGGAGGTGCATGGAAGAATGGAAAATGTCACCACCACTTTCCTTATCTCCGTCGCGGCAGGGATAGTCAGCCACTATCTCTGCAGATGGCTTGACGAGAGAGCAAATGGCAACAAGCCTGAGCGTTAAGCCCTGCTCGCAATATGGGAATAGAAAAGCCCCCCAAGGCGCAAACTTGGGGGGCTTTTTGCATGTCAGGAATGGTATCACCACCACATTCCAGCCATCCATAGTATAGCATATCCAGTTGTCTGTATGCAAGCTAAACCCGTCGAAATCGAGGGGTTTAACCGTGTCGGATTCGATGGCGGTTGTCTCCTAAATCGGTCACTTTTTACGGCTCACATACGCCACAAGGCTTGTAGCCGTCTGCGATTGCTTCATCGCGTGAATCGTAGGGAACAAAGTGGGGCGCGTCGGGGTGTTTGATGGTGCGGCAGTCGGCGAAGTGGAATTTGCCGGATTTCGTGTTCGCGAGGTAGTCTGACGCGAGGGCGGGCGTGGCAATCGAGAGCGCCATGGTCGCGATGGTGGCGAGTGCGAATTTCTTGAGCATGGGATAGTTCTCCTTTGAGAGGTCGTTAAATAATTTTACGGGAAAAAAATAGCTCCTCTTCGCATATTGGCGATTTCACCGCTTTCCCAACGCGATATGGTAGCCTCGCTCACACCGACTTTGTCGGCAACTTCTTTCATTGTAAGGCCTAAAGCCAACCTGTTCTCTCTAATAACATCTTTCACGTTCATAATAATAGCACATCCCTATTATAATGAAAAGCGGCCCTTTATGCAACGAATCCCTTGCATAAAGGAACTTCTTCCTATATAATACCAATTGTAGAAGAGTGAGCGGATGGGAGGCGGCGAGGTGAAAAAATACGATGTCGCCATTGTGGGCGCGGGTCCGGCGGGCGTTTTCGCGGCGTATGAGCTGGCGGAGAAGAAGCCAGGCCTTTCCATCGTCGTCTTAGAGAGCGGCAACGACATATATCATCGCTGCTGTCCGATTGCGGCGGGCAAGGTCAAGAGCTGCATCGGCTGCAAGCCTTGCAGCATCATGCGCGGCTTCGGCGGCGCGGGCGCCTTTTCCGACGGCAAGTACAACTTCACGACGCAGTTCGGCGGCTGGCTCGGCGAGTACATCAGTTCCGCCGAGGTCATGCGTCTCATCGAATACGTCGATGCGATCAACATGCGCCACGGCGCTCCCGCGAAGGTGTTCAGTACGAAGGGAAGCCGCATCGGCAAGCTCGCCTTGGAGCATGATCTGCATCTTTTGGAAGCGAGCGTGCGCCACCTTGGCACGGAAAACAACTTGAAGATGCTCGAAAAAACGTATGAGTACATGAAGGATCGCGTCGAGTTCCGCTTCCATGAACCCGTCAGGAATATCCTTTCCGACGGCGAGGGAGAAAACGCCTTGGAACTGGAAAGCGGCGAGCGCATCGCCGCCGAGTATCTCGTCGTTGCGCCGGGACGCTCGGGCGCCGAATGGTTTTCCGAGGAGTGTCGGCGGCTGCGCGTCGAGCAGAAGAACAATCAGGTGGATGTCGGCGTGCGCGTCGAGGTGCCCGACGAGATCTTCGACCACATCACGTCGGAGGTCTATGAGGCGAAACTCGTCTATCGCACGAAGCGCTACGGCGATTCCGTGCGAACTTTCTGCATGAATCCGCACGGTCATGTCGTCATGGAGAATACGGGCGGCATCATGACGGTCAACGGTCACTCGTACAGCGATCCAAAAATGCAGAGCCGCAATACGAACTTTGCTCTCCTGGTGTCGAACCACTTCACGGAGCCGTTCAACGAGCCGCACAAGTACGGCAAGAGCATCGCGTCTTTTTCCAATATGCTCGGCGGCGGCATCATCATGCAGCGTTACGGCGATCTCGTCAAGGGCAGGCGCACGAACGCGCACCGCATGAGTCACAGCTTCATGGAGCCGACGCTTCATGCAACGCCCGGTGATCTCTCGCTGATCCTGCCCAAGCGCCATCTCGACAACATCATGGAGATGGTGCAGGCGCTCAACGCCGTTGCACCGGGCATGACGAATGACGACACGCTGCTCTACGGCGTCGAGGTCAAGTTCTACAGTTCGCGCATCGTGCTGTCCAATGAGCTGGAAACGCGCCTCAAGAACGTCTTTGCCGTCGGCGACGGCGCCGGCGTCACGCGCGGTCTTTCGCAGGCGGGCGCGAGCGGCGTGCACGTTGCCCGCGTCATACTCTCGCGCATGGGCGCAGGTTGAGAAAGTGCTTAATCTTTTAGTGACTTTGGCCGATAGGATAATATAAGGGAGTATGTTCTTTTTTCAAGCAATATCTTACTGGACGGAAAGAATAGGGTGAGCTTAGTGAATAAAATCAAGATCATGATTGTCGACGACTCGCGCGTCAGCCAGGCGATGCTTGAGGGCATCCTCAAAAAGGCGGGCTTCGAGGTCTGCGCCATAGCGAGCAACGCTGCCGAGGCCGTTGAGAAATACAAGGAGACGCGTCCGGCCGCTGTGACGATGGACATGAACCTGCCCGATGCCAACGGCATTGAGACGAGCCGCCGCATCCTCGCCTTCGATCCTGACGCTACGATTGTCATGATCAGCGCGATGAAGGATGCGAGCCTCATGACGCAGGGGCGCGAGGCGGGCATCCACGCTTTCTTGCAGAAGCCCGTGAAGCCCAATGAGATCATCGACATACTGATCATTTTGTGCCAGAAGAAGGGCGGTGCTGCCGTCACCATGCTGCGTGATTCCTACGTGACGACATTTGCGCAGGCACTGCAGCGCAGTTTGTTTAGCTTGCTCGGCATGGAGAGCGAGATCGAGATTTCCGTTGATGAAAGCCCCTATCTGACGATCAAGGGCATCGCGGTCATCATCGGACTCACGGGTTCGCCCATAGGACGCGCCGTCGTCCACATGGATACTGATACCATGCGCCGCTTTGCTCTGCGCATGCTCGCGATGGATGAGCATGACGATATCGAGGAGGACGAGATCAACGATTCGGTCGAGGAGGCGGCGAACATCATCGTCGGCCGCGGCGTATCGAAGGTCAATGATATCTTCCGCGACAAGGAAATGCGCCTGACTCCGCCGGGGACGATCAGCGGCGCGAACATCCGCATTGCCAATCCGAAGCTCACCTCGTTCGAGGTCGTCGCGAAGACGGAGATCGGAAACATCTGCTTGAATCTTGGATTTGCGGAGGGGGAATAAAGAAAGATGGATGCAAAACTTGTCAACCCTTTTATTGACGCCTTCACCGCTGTCATGCCGCAGATCGGCTTCCCCGAGCCGAAGCGTGCCAAGGTCACGGTAAAGCAGAAGAACGCCGTGAGTCTCGGCGTTTCCGTCATCGTCGGCTTCACGAAGCAGATTCGCGGCAACGTCGTTTACAACATGACGGAGGACACGGCGAAATTCATCGCCTCCACGATGATGATGGGCATGCCCGTCGAGAACTTCGATGAGATGGCGCAGAGTGCGATTTCCGAGCTCAGCAACATGCTGACGGCGAACACGGCGACGCATATCGCAGGACTCGGCTTGGAGGTCGATATCTCCACGCCGTCGCTTTCCATCGGTGAGGACTTCCAGATCAAGATCAGCAGTGACGGCTACCTTGCCGTCGATATGGATCTCGGCGGTCATATCGTCGAGCTTGATATTTCTGTTGCGACGACTTGACGTCTGCCTTGCGTGAAAAAGGCAGCATTTTCATTCGATGCCGCAGTTTCCCTCACGGGAGGGGATTGCGGCATCTGTTTTTTAGGGATAATGGTTCGCAGTGCAGGACGGAATGTGTTATAATGGGAAGGACTTTTTAAAGGGTGTACTGGACATAGCCTTGGTGCGCCATGATTTTGCATGACGCTTTGCGTCATGCGTGCGAGGAGCAATGAAATGACGAGAAATGATTTGTGCTGGTGCGGCAGCGGCAAGAAGTACAAGAAATGCCACATGGATTTCGATGAGCGTATTCGCTCGATGAAATTCGACATCTATCGCGGGCAGGTGCGTCCGCCGCACAGTATCATCAAGAATGCAGCGGACATCGAGGGCATCCGAAAGAGTGGCGTCGTCAATGATGGGGCGCTCGACCTCATGGGCGAGATGGTGCAGCCGGGCATCGATACGGCGACGCTCGACAAGGCAGCGCATGACTATATCATCGATCACGGCGGCATTCCCGCGTGCCTGAATTTCGAGGGCTTCCCAAAGAGCGTCTGCATCTCGATCAACGACGTCGTCTGCCACGGCATACCGTCGAAGAAAACGATCTTGAAGGAAGGCGACATCGTGAACGTCGACATCACGACGATCTTGGACGGCTACTATGCCGACGCGTCGCGCATGTACATCGTCGGCGGCAGGACGACGCCGGAAGCGGCGCGTCTCGTCGAGGTGGCGAAGGAGTGCATGAACCTCGGCATTGAGGCGGCCAGGCCGTGGCACTTCCTCGGCGATATCGGTGCAGCGTGCGACGCGCACGCGCGCGCCAACGGCTGCTCCGTCGTGACGCAGCTCGGCGGACACGGCGTGGGCAAGGACTTCCACGAAGAGCCTTTCGTGCCGCATGTGGGCGAGGTCGACACGGGCATGCTGCTCGTGCCGGGCATGGTGCTGACGGTCGAGCCGATGATCAACGCAGGCAAGTACAAGGTAACGGTCGACAAGAAGGATGGCTGGACGGTGCGCACGAAGGACGGCTCGCTCTCGGCGCAGTGGGAAAAGACGATTCTCATCACGGAGACGGGAACGGAGGTACTTTCGAGTTGAATTTTTCAGAACTTCACTGCCCGGAAGTGTTGGTCGACGCTCTCGCGCGTCAGGGCATACGCGAGGCGACTCCCGTGCAGGAGCAGGCGATTCCTGCCGTGCGTTCGGGACGCGACGCCATTGTGCAGGCGCAGACGGGCACGGGCAAGACGCTCGCCTTCCTGCTGCCCTTGCTTGAGCGCATCAAGGGAAATGCCCAGGTCGCGCAGGCTCTCGTCGTCAGTCCGACGCGAGAGCTGGCCATGCAGACGGCGCGCGTCGCCAAGACGCTCGCGGATGCGGTCGGCATACGAACGGCGCTCGTTTACGGCGGACAGGACATCGAGCGGCAGAAGGACAAGCTCCGACAGAAGCCGCAGCTCATCATCGCGACGCCCGGCAGGCTTCTCGATCACCTGCGCCGCCACTCGGTCGAACTCTCACAGGTCAACAAGATCGTCCTCGATGAGGCCGACGAGCTCATGCGTCTCGGCTTTGTCGAGGATGTGGAAACGATGCTCGAAGCGCTGGCGGGCGATCACCAGCTCATGCTCTTTTCGGCGACGATGCCCGAGCGCATACGGGCGCTCACGCGCCGCTACATGAAGGAGCCGCGCGAGATTACGGTGCAGCCCGAGTGCGTGACGCTCGCGAATATCGAGCAGGTCATTGTCGACACGCGCGAGGATACGAAGCTCGACAAGCTCTGTGAGCTGCTGAACAAATATCAGCCGTACCTTGCGATGGTCTTCTGCCATACGAAGCAGAAGGTCGCGCATGTGACGCTGGAACTCGCAAGGCGCGGCTACCTCGTCGACGAACTGCACGGCGACCTCACGCAGACGCAGCGCAATCTCGTCATGCGCCGTTTCCGCGAGGCGAAGCTGCAGATCCTCGTCGTCACCGACATCGCGGCGCGCGGACTCGACATCGAGGGCGTCACGCACGTATTCAATTATGATCTGCCGCAGGATACGGAGTGGTATATTCACCGCATCGGCAGGACGGGGCGTGCGGGGGCAAAGGGGCTTGCCGTCACCTTCGTCAACGCGCATCAGTACGATCAGCTGCGCCGCATCGAGGCGGGCATCAAGGCTCGCCTCACCAAGGAAAAGTCGGAGAGAAGCGGCGGCAAGAACGTGCGACGGAAGACGGCGGCGAAAGCGGCAGCGGCGAAGCAGGAGAACGCAGACGAAAAGCGTACAGCGCCCGCGAAGAGCGCACCGCCGCCCAAGCGCGGCAAGGCGGCGCAGCGTGCACGCCGCGTCGCCAAGAAGCGCGCGGGACGCCCTGCGGCACGCTCCAAGAGCGGTACGAAGACGAACGCCGGCAGGCGTTCGCATCTCGGCAAGCGCTGAAAGTCGCACAACAGGCAGATGTCTTTGTTCGGCGTATTTTGGCAAAGGATGATGTCTCGGAATTTTTGAAGCTGTCAAGGAAAAAACTTGACACGGTGCATCGCCTTGCGTATAATAGCCTAGGCGGGGGATTTCCCTGGAAGCGTGACCGTTTTGAAAATACGCCTTGTATGAAGGCGGGTGAGATGATGCTCGAAAGACTCTTTCATCTGGCGGAACTGTTCGATATGTACGGCATGCTGCTCACGGAAAAGCAGCGGCGCTGTCTGGAACTTCATCTCTTCGACGATTTCTCCCTCGCGGAGGTTGGCGAAGCGGTCGGAGTTTCGCGGCAGGCCGCTTACGATATCATTCATCGCTCGGAGCAGGCGCTGGAAGGCTATGAAGAAAAGCTCGGCCTCTTGCGGCGCCTTGCCAAAGAGCACGAGGAACTTGCGGCGATCGGCGAGGCGATTCGCAAGCTGCGCACGGAAGAGAACGATGCCGCCGTAGAGGCAGTCTTGCAGCGGATTTCGCGTCTTTTAGGGGCGCAGCGGGAGGTACAGCATGATTTTTGAAAGCTTGGCGGATCGCCTGCAGCAGACGTTTAAAAAGCTGCGCGGACATGGCAAGCTGACGGAGGACGACGTAAACGAGGCGATGCGCGAGGTGCGCATGGCGCTCCTCGAAGCCGATGTCAATTTCAAGGTCGTCAAGGATTTCATCAAGAAGGTGAAGGAGCGCGCCGTCGGGCAGGATGTGCTCGACACCTTGACGCCGGCGCAGGTCGTCATCAAGATTGTCGACGAGGAGCTCACGGAACTCATGGGCGGCACGCAGAGCCGCCTCAATATCTCGTCTGTGCCGCCGACCGTCATCATGATGGCGGGACTTCAGGGCGCGGGCAAGACGACCTCGGCAGGAAAGCTCGGCCTTTCTCTCAAGAAGCAAGGAAAGAAGCCTTTGCTTGTCGCGGCCGATATCTATCGACCTGCCGCCGTCAAGCAGCTTCAGGTGTTGGGCGAGCAGCTTGGCATCCCCGTCTTTTCCATGCCGCAGGGCACGGATGCCGTGACGATTGCCAAAAGTTCGATCGAACATGCGCGTTCGCACATCAACGACGTCGTGATCATTGATACGGCGGGTCGTCTGCACATTGATGAGAAGCTCATGCAGGAGCTTAAGGATATCAAGGCGGACGTCAAGCCGCACGAGATCTTGCTCGTCGTCGATGCCATGACGGGTCAGGATGCCGTGAACGTGGCCGAGAGCTTCAACGAGGGGCTGGGCATTGACGGCGTCGTTTTGACGAAGCTCGACGGCGATGCCCGAGGCGGTGCGGCGCTGTCGGTCAAGGCGGTCACGGGCTGCCCGATCAAGTTCGTCGGCATGGGCGAGAAGCTTGAAGCGCTTGAGCCTTTCCATCCCGATCGCATGGCGTCGCGCATCCTCGGCATGGGCGACGTGCTCTCCCTCATCGAAAAGGCGCAGTCCACGTTCGATGCGGAAGAAGCCAAGAAGATGGAGAAGAAGCTGCGCAAGGCGGACTTCACGCTCGACGATTTCCTCGCACAGATGCAGAAAGTCCGAAAGCTCGGCTCCTTTGAGCAAATCCTCGGCATGATTCCTGGCATGGGCGGACTCAAGAAGCAGCTGCAGGGACAGGACATCGACCTCAACGGCAAGGAAGTGCGCCGCATCGAGGCGATCATCAAGTCCATGACGCCGAAGGAACGCGCGGACATTTCCATCATCAACGGCAGCCGCCGCAAGCGCATCGCGCTCGGCAGCGGCACGCGCGTGCAGGATGTGAACAAGCTCTTGAAGCAGTTCAACGAAATGAAGAAGATGATGAAGCAGGTCAAGAAGATGCAGGGAGGCAAGAAGGGCAAGGGATTCCCCGGCCTCGGCGGCATGAAGCTGCCGTTCATGCACTGATTGGCTCATGGAAGATTCATCGGCTGCGATGCGTCGCGGCTGACAAAAAAATTATCCTTTGAAGGAGGTGAAAACATGGCAGTAAAGATTCGTTTGACCCGCATGGGCGCGAAGAAGAACCCGTTCTACCGCATCGTCGTGGCGGATTCCCGCTCGCCGCGCGACGGTCGCTTCATCGAGATCCTCGGCAACTACGACTCCACGAAGGAGCCGGCCGTCATCAATGTCGATGAGGAAAAGGCCATCGATTGGATGAGCAAGGGCGCACAGCCGACGGATACCGTCCGCTCCCTTTTCAGCAAGAAGGGCATCATGGCGAAGTTCGATGAGAAGAAGCGCTCGAAGAACTGATCGAGACGAGGCGACGGAGACGGCGTGAAAAGCCGCCTCCCGCAGCTTCTCTTGAGAAAAGAGGATCAGCATGAAGGAAGTCGTTGAAATCATCGCCAAGGCGTTGGTCGATCATCCCGAAGACGTCGTTGTCGATGAAAAACAGGAAGACCGCATGACATTGATCGAGCTTCATGTCGCTTCGGACGATATGGGAAAGGTGATCGGCAAGCAGGGCAGGATTGCGAAGGCGATCCGCACGGTTGCCAAGGCCGCCGGTACCCGCGAGAACAAAAAAGTCAAGGTCGACATCAATTAGTGAACTACGCGGCAGCATTCCCTTCGGGGGTTCTTGCCGCTATTTCTTTAGGCGCACGGATGAGGTGACGGTGTTGTCTCGATCAGCTGCGCTCGATGAAGGAGAGAGAATATGGACAGCATTCAGGTGAAGGTTCCTTGCACGGTCAAGGCGAAGCTGACAGAAAAGCTCAAGAAGCGCATCATTGACGAGCTGGAAGACAGTCTGCAGAAGGTTGATCTCGAACTGCAGCAGATGGGCATTGAGGAGAAGCGCATTGTCTCTGAGGCGGCACAGCAGGACATCCAGCGTGCGCAGGCGGCGCGTCAGCACTTCGCCATCGAGCGTCAAAAGCGCATGGATTTCAAGGAGCAGGCACAAGAGAAGCTCGAAGAGACGAAGAAGCTCGCCATCGGCGCCGAAATCGTGCAGGGCACGCTGGAGCGCACAGCGGAGCTGAAGATTGGCTCGAACATGCGCGAGCTTATGAACGTCGAAGTCCTCGTCGAGGACGACAAGGTCGTTGCGATCCGTGGCTGACGGGCGCGTCGTCATAGGCAAGGCGGGTGCGCCGCACGGCCTTCGGGGCGAAGTGCGCGTGATACCGCTGACGGATTTTCCCGAGCGCTTCGAGTCCCTGCGCGAGGTCTTCATCGGCGAGCGCGTTTTCCACGTCGAGCACGTTCACTACCATCGCCAGTTCGTGCTGCTGACGCTCGCTGAATGCACGTCGCGCGAGGCGGCGGCAAAATTGACGGGCGAGCTTCTGCGCGTCGCGCGGGAAGATGCCGCGCCGCTCGCGGAGGGCGAGTTTTACACGTTCGACATCATCGGACTCGCGGTGCTCAATATGACAGGAGAACGGCTCGGGGAGGTCACGAACGTCCTCAAGACGGGCAGCAATGACGTCTATGTGGTGAAGAAGCCCGACGGCGCGGAATTGCTCGTGCCGGCACTGAAGAAGGTCGTGCGCGAGATCGACATCGCCGGAGGATTTTTGCGTGTCGACTTGCAGGAAGAGTTGGACGACCGTGCGGATTGACATCGTGACGCTCTTTCCCGCGATGTTTGAGGCGGTGTTCGGTGAGAGCATCATCAAGCGCGCGAGGGAGAAGGGGCTGCTCGACATACGTTTGACGCAGCTGAGGGACTTTGCCTTTGACAAGCACAGGCAGGTCGATGATTCGCCCTTCGGCGGCGGCAGCGGCATGGTCTTGAAGCCTGAACCGATGTTTCGCGCCGTGCGCTCGATCGTGGCGAACAGTGCTTTGAGGCGGCGGCGCATCGTGCTCCTGTGCCCGAGCGGCGTGACGTTCACCCAGGCGAAGGCGAAGGAACTGGCGAAAGAGGAGCAGCTGATCTTCCTCTCGGGGCATTACGAGGGATTCGACGCACGCATCCATGCGCATTTGGCGGATGAAGCGATCTCCATCGGTGATTTCGTGCTGACGGGCGGCGAACTGCCCGCGATGGTCGTTGTCGACGCCGTGGCACGCATGATCCCGGGCGTCCTCGGCTCGGAGGAGTCTGCGCCGACGGATTCTTTCTACGACGGCCTCTTGGAGTTCCCGCAGTACACAAGGCCGCGCATCTTCGAGGGAATGGAAGTGCCCGAGGTTCTTCTGTCCGGCGATCATGCGAAGATTCGCGCCTGGCGTCGCGAGGAATCGCTGCGCATCACGCGCGAGAGGCGACCCGAGCTTTTGAAGGGTGCGCAGCTGACGGAGCGGGAGAAAGCCTATTTGGCGAATCTTATAGCGCAAGAAGAGAATTGTGAGAAAGATTAGTCAGGGCTAAAGGAAAACTTTGACGGAATATCGTTTCTTTGATATAATAGTCCTCGTAGGAAAATCGGCTTTTCTGTGAGGTGGCGTCTATTGAGAAAAACGGTGATTTTTTCGACCATCCTTTGCATTTGTCTGCTCTTGTCGAGCGCCGCAGCCTTTGCCAGCGGCTTCCTTGTCAAGGAGGGCATGCGGGGCGACAGCGTGCGTGCCGTGCAGAAGCTGCTGATCGGGCGCGGCTATCTTGCGGAGGGGGAAGACGACGGCGTATGCGGCAAGAAGACGGTGACTGCCATCACGAAGTTCCAGCAGGAGAACGGCTTGGATGTTGACGGCATCTGCGGACAGATGACGTACAGGACGCTCTCGGGTGGTGAGGAGCCGCCTGTCATTGAGACTCCTGCAAGCCGCGGTGGCGGTCGTTCGCTGCTCGTGTCAGCGTCGGCGTACAGCCGCTTCGATCCAGGTCTTTCAAATCATACAGCAAGCGGAACCTTGGTGAGAAAAGGTGTGATCGCTGTCGATCCTGCGGTCATACCGATGGGCACGCGCGTATTTATTCCGGGATACGGCGAAGCGGTGGCGGAGGACATCGGCTCGGCGATTCGCGGCAATACGATCGACATCGCCTTTGAGACGGCAGAAGAAGCGATTCAGTTCGGCCGCAAGACCATTGAGATCTTCATCATGGATTGAGAAGGGCGTTTGCTGTTTTGCAGCATGATGGCGGCAGAGCATCGGAAAGGCAGGCTTTCGGCGCGAAAGATTCGCGCCGGAAGCCTTTTTCTTATGGGAGGAGAGCATTTTGCGAAGGGCGGAAGTCTTTGTCAATATTCCCGTGAAGAGCATAGCGAAGGCGTACAGCTATGCCGTGCCTGACGAGCTGTCTTTCCTTGCGGCGGGCTGGCGCGTATTCGTGCCTTTCGGCGGGCGCAGGGTCGAGGGCTTCGTCGTCGCCGTCCGGGAGGAGGAAGGGGAGCGGACGGGTTACGAGCTGAAGCCGATCATCGCCGCTGTCGATGAAGAGCCATGGTTTACGCCCGAGATGCTTGAAACGGCACGTCGGATTGCGGACTTCTACCTGTGCTCACCCGCTGAGGCGATGCGTCTCTTCATGCCGGGCAAGAGCGGCTTGAAAATCGAGGTCGAGTATGAGGCAAAAGAGGGGGAAGCGCCGCCTTTGACGGGAGCGGCGCAGCAGGTTTTCCGTTCGCTCCGTGAAAATGGCGTCATGCAGATTTCTGCTCTTCGCAAGGCGCTTCCTGCGCTTGCCGCCGAGATTCCCGGCCTCTTGGAAAAGCTCGTGCAGCAGAAGTATGTGCGAAAGCTCTATCGGGCGCAGCAGCGCGACAAGGCGCGTTATGAGAATATCCTGTCGCTCGCGCGTCCGCTCGATGAGGCTGTGCTCTCCCGCTATCGAAGGCGGCGTGCACAGAAGCGTCTGTTGGAGCTTCTTGCCGCAGAGGGGGAAAAGGCGGATGCCGCTCTGCGCGAGGCAGGATTTTCCTCCGCTGTCCTTCGCGCGGTGATCGAAGAGGGCGATGTGAAGAGCGAGAAGCGGCGCGCTCTGCGCGACAGCTACGGCGATGTGACGGGCGTCGGGGCGATGGTCGACCTGACGGCGGAGCAGAGGGCGGCTGTCGATGCCGTGCTTCCCTACATCGGGCGGCGCGAGCATCGCGGCTTCCTCTTGCAGGGCGTGACGGGAAGCGGCAAGACGCAGGTCTATATCGAGACGGCGGCGGCCGCGCGCAGGGAAGGGCGCAGGGTCATCGTGCTCGTGCCCGAAATCGCCCTGACGAGCCAGATCGTCCTCGCCTTCAAGGGATCTTTTCCCGAGGACATCGTCGTCATGCACAGCCAGCTTTCCCTTGCCGAGCGAAACGACGCGATCTTCCGCGTGCGGCGCGGGGAGGCGGGCATCGTCATCGGTGCACGCTCGGCGCTCTTCACACCCATCGAGGACGTCGGACTCATCATCCTCGACGAGGAGCAGGATATGTCCTACAAGCAGGACGAGGCGCCGCGCTACCATGCGCGCCCCATCGCCGAGGTCATGGCGAAGCTGCATCGCGCCGTATTGCTTTTGGGCAGCGCCACGCCGTCTCTTGAGACTTCGTACCGCGCGCGCTGCGGCGAGTTTACGCTGCTTTCGATGCCGGAGCGCATCGGTGCGAGACCGCTCGCGCATGTCGAATGTGTAGACATGCGCGAGGAACTGCATCGCGGCAATCGCACGATCATCTCCGCGCCTCTGCGTCAGCTCATCGAGGAAACGATGGCGAAGAAGGAGCAGATGATCCTCATGCTGAACCGCCGCGGCTTCTCGACCTTCGTCATGTGCCGCTCGTGCGGCGCCGTCGTCAAATGTCCTTCCTGCTCGCTGCCGCTCGTCTATCATCGCAGCGGCAGGCTCCTGTGCCATCACTGTGACATCGAGCAGGCCGTGCCGCTCCTGTGCCCCGAATGTTCGAGTCCCTACATCAAATACTTTGGCTCGGGTACGGAAAAGCTGGAAGCGGAACTCAAGGCGCTCGTGCCGACAGCACGCGTCGTGCGCATGGACAGGGATACGACGGCGCGAAAGCTCGCGCACCAAGAAATCCTCACAGCGTTTCGCGAGAAGAGGTACGACATCCTGCTCGGCACGCAGATGGTCGCCAAGGGGCATGACATCCCGGGCGTTACGGCGGTTGGCATCCTCAGCGCCGATGCGAGCCTAAACATGCCTGACTTTCGCGCGGCAGAGCGCTGCTTCATGCTCATCACGCAGACGGCGGGCCGCGCAGGCAGGGGCGAGGCTGCGGGACAAGTCGTCGTGCAGTGCTACAGCCCCGAGCACTATGCGGTGCAGGCGGCGCTCAAGCAGGATTACGAGGCCTTTTACCACGAGGAGATTGCCATACGCGAGCAGCTCTTCTACCCGCCGTTCAGCCGCCTCGTCAAGCTCATCGTGCAGCATGGGGAAGAGGAGGCGGCGCGTCAGGAAGCGTGCCGCATTCAGGAGAATTTCCTCGCTGCCTTCGCAGGCAGGGAAGGGCAGCAGATCATTGGCCCTGCGCCCGCCCTGATCGCCCAGTTTCGCGGCATCCATCGCTTCGTGCTTCTCATCAAGACGGCGGATCTCGCCGCAGTGAGGGAGTTCCTGCGCGGCGAGGGACTGGATAAGAGGAACGATGTGCTCATCGACGTCGATCCGATCATGACGATGTGAAGTGGCGCATGCCGGAGTGCAGGAACATGACTTTTTCGAGAGTTCATTGCGGACTTTGTGACGTCGTTGCTCGTGTCTATTCGCCATAAGCTGCTAAATATACTATGGATATGATCTTGCTTCCATGCTATAATGACTGATGAAGTATTTGCGGCAAAAGGTGAGCGTGAGGAAGGCCCATGTTGGGTAAGGGGAATGCTATGTGGAAGAAGATTTTTGGCAAGTCCGCAACACAAAAGAATGAAGTGACTCCCGTCGATATCGAGCGCTCGCGCCTGCCGCGCCATGTTGCCGTCATCATGGACGGCAACGGACGCTGGGCGAAGGGGCAGGGATTCTTGCGCACGGTCGGTCATCGCGCGGGTGTAGATACGCTGCATGATATTTTGGATACAGCGATCGATTTGAAGCTGGAAGTTCTGACGGTCTATGCGTTTTCCACGGAAAACTGGAAGCGGCCGCACGACGAGGTCGATTTCCTCATGCGGCTCTTTTCCGAGTATCTCGATAAGGAAGAAAGGGAGATGCACGAGAAGAATGTGCGCATCCGCTTCATCGGGCGCGTCGATGAATTGACGCCCGAGCTGATTCGGCGCGTGCGCCATGCCGAAGAACTGATGAAGAACAATACGGGCGTGCACTTCTGCGTCGCCGTCAACTACGGCGGGCAGGACGAGATCTGCCGTGCCGTGCAGGGGTTGGCTGAGAAGGTACAGGCGGGGGAACTTTCGCCGGAGGAAATCACGCCGGAGCTTTTTCAGGCATCGCTTGATACGAAGGAATTGCCGCCCGTTGACCTTGTGATCCGCACGAGCGGCGACATGCGTCTGAGCAATTTCCTGTTGTGGCAGGCGGCGTATGCGGAGTTCTGGTTCACGGAAACGAATTGGCCGGATTTCAAGCCTGAATGCTTCATGGAAGCGCTTCGCGACTATGCGAGCCGCGAGCGGCGCTTTGGTGGAATCAAGGGGAAATAAGAGGAAATAAGGGGATCGCCCAACAAAGAGGTGCTTGACTTGCTTACAAGAATTATCACGGGCGTTGTCGGCATAGCGCTCGCAGCCTTCGTCATCATGCAGGGAGGTTGGCTCTATGCCGTTTTTGCCATTGTGCTTTCGTTCGCTGCATGGCACGAGTACGCGTCGGCGTTCGATCATTTGGGAAAGCCTCTCGCGAGACTCGTCGGCTTCATCGCTATCTCGCTCTTCGGCACTGCCGCTTGGCTGTGGGGAAGCGCGTGGCTCGTCGCAATTGCGACGTTTGCTGCGCTCCTCGTTTTTGCCGAGGCTGTCTTTCGCCATGAAACTTTTGCCGTCGATCAGGCGTGCTTTTCCATCGCCGGCATCGTCTACGTCGGCTTCTCTTTCGCGCATCTGATCCTGCTGCGCTTCCTGGCGCAGGATGTCGTTCTCGCAACGCCCGCCGGCGATATGACGCTCGGCTGTGCGTTCCTTTGGATCATGTTCCTCGGCACATGGTCGAGCGATACGTTCGCTTACTTCGCCGGCTCGTTCTTCGGCAGGCGCAAACTGTGCCCCGCCATCAGTCCGAAGAAGACGGTCGAAGGATTCCTTGGCGGCCTTGTCGGCACGACGGCAGTCGTCGCGGCGCTCGGCTGTGCTCTTGGCTTTTCCGTGCCGTTGATGGCGCTGCTCGGTGTGCTTCTTGCGCTCACAGCGACGGTCGGCGATCTCGCTGAATCCGTCATCAAGCGCTATGCGGGCGTCAAGGATTCGGGGCGGCTCATCCCGGGGCACGGCGGCGTCCTTGACCGCTTCGACAGCGTGATGTTTACCGCGCCCTTTGTCTATTATTTTATTCAAGTCTTCGGCTTGGCAGGAGTTTGATGTATGAAGAATATTGCAATCTTGGGTTCTACGGGTTCGATTGGACGCCAGACGGTTGATGTGGCGCTTGCACATTCGGAGCTTTTTACTGTTTCTGTGCTCGCGGCGAACGCGAGCGACGAATTGTTGGAGAAGCAGATCGAAGCGCTCTCCCCTGAGCTTGCCGTGCTTGCCGACGAGGCGGCGGCGGCGAGGCTCAAGGCGCGGTACGGCGGCAAGACGCGCATCGAAGGCGGCCGCGATGCCTTCATCGAGGCGGCGGCATATCCGGCGGCGGACATCGTCGTCACGAGCATGATGGGGTTTGCGGGGCTTGCACCGACGATGAAGGCGCTCGAAGCGAAGAAGGACATCGCGCTAGCGAACAAGGAGACGCTCGTCGTCGCGGGCGAACTCGTCATGGCGAAGGCGCGTGAGATGGGCGCGGCGATCCTGCCCGTCGACAGCGAGCACTCGGCGCTCTTTCAGTGCCTGCAGGGCGAGGAGGCGAGATGCGTCGAGCGCATCATTCTCACGGCTTCGGGCGGCCCCTTCCGAGGAAAGACGCAGGACACGCTCAAGAAGGCGACGGTCGAGGAGTGCCTTGCGCATCCGACGTGGCAGATGGGGCAGAAGATCACGATCGACTCTGCTACGCTCGTCAATAAGGGGCTTGAGGTCATCGAGGCGCATTGGCTTTACGATGTGTCATACGATGCGATCGAGGTCGTCGTCCATCCTGAGAGCATCATCCATTCGATGGTTGGCTTTACGGACGGCGCCGTCATGGCACAGATTGGACCGGCCGACATGCGCCTGCCGATCCAGTACGCGCTGACGTATCCGAAGCGCCAGTCTTCGACTTTCGAGCGGCTGGACTTTTCCAAGCTCGCGCATCTTTCTTTTGAAAAGCCCGACACGGCGACGTTTCGTGGACTTCCTCTCGCCTACGAGGCGGGGCGTGCAGGCGGCACGATGCCGTGCATCATGAACGCAGCGAACGAGGTGGCCGTCGCGGCATTTCTGGCGGGGAGAATCCACTTCCTCGACATCTATGCGATCATTGAGCGCACGATGGAGAAGTGCGGCGTGCAGAAGACGCCGACGCTGGACGATCTCTTCGCCACCGATGATGAAGCGCGGCGCGTGGCGCAGGACTTCTTGCAGGAAATAGGAGGTTGAGATGGTCGTAACGCTTCTTGCATCCATTTTCGTCTTCGGCATCCTCGTCCTCGTGCATGAGGTCGGGCATTTCGTGGCGGCGAAGCTCACGGATATGCGCGTCGACCGCTTCGCGATCGGCTTCGGGCCGAGGATCGTCAAGTACACGCACGGCGAGACGGAATACTCCCTGCGTGCGCTTCCGCTGGGCGGCTTCAACGATATCGCGGGCATGGATGCCGCGAACAATACGGCGGGTGAGCGCGGCTATTGCGCGAAGTCAATTCCCGCACGCATGATCGTCATCCTTGCCGGCTCTTTCATGAATCTTGTCCTGCCGATCTTCCTTTTCTTCGGCATCTTCTTTTTCGCCGGCGTTTCTACGCCTTCGAGCGAGCCTGTGCTCGGTACGGTGGTCGCGGGGCATCCTGCCGCCAGTGCGGGACTCCTTGCGGGCGACCGCATCGTCGCCATTGAGGGTGCGCCCGTGAACTCGTGGCAGGACATCACGAGCCTCATCAAGGACGCGGATGGCAAGGTTCTGCACGTCGAGTATGAACGCGCGGGCGAGCGTCAGACGACGAGCGTCATTCCTGCCTACAACGCGCAGGAGAAGCGCTCGCTCATCGGCGTCAGTTCCTCCGTCACGACGCGCATGCCGGGCTTCTTCGAAGCCGCCGAGCTTGCCGTCACGCGCACGGGCACGACGCTCATGATGATGCTCTCGATGCTCGGGCAGATGGTCACAGGCGCACAGCAGGCCGATCTCGCGGGGCCCATCGGCGTCGCGCAGATCGCAGGAGAGGCGGCGCAGATCGGCGTCGTGCCGCTTTTGAGTCTCACGGCTCTCTTGAGCCTCAATCTCGCGATCATCAACTTGTTCCCGATTCCGGCGCTCGACGGCGGTCACTTCCTGACGCTCGTCGTCGAGGCCGTGCGCGGCAAGCCCCTTTCGGCGAAGGCGATGCACTACGCGCAGATGTTCGGCGTATCGCTTCTCGTGCTCTTGATGCTCTACGCGACGAAGAATGACATCATGCGCATCTTCGTTGGCGGTTGATATTTTTGTTGAAAAAAGAAGGGTAGACCATGCAGAGGAAGATCACGCGGCAGATCCATATCGGCGCAGTCGCCATCGGCGGCGGCGCTCCCGTCTCCGTGCAGTCCATGACGAATACGAAGACGCAGGATGCACAGGCGACGGTTCGCCAGATCGAGGCGCTCGCGGCTGCAGGCTGCGACATCGTGCGCCTCGCCGTGCCCGACAAGGAAGCGGCGGCGAACATCGGCAGGATCAAGGCGCAGACGACGGTGCCGCTCGTCGCCGACATCCATTTTGACTATCGCTTGGCGCTTCAGGCCATCGAGCAGGGCATTGACGCGCTCCGGCTCAATCCCGGCAATATCGGCGGAGCGGAGAACGTGCGCCGCGTCGCTGAGGCGGCGAAGGCGCGCGGCATACCGATCCGCATCGGCGTCAATGCAGGATCGTTGGACAAACGTCTTCTGGCAAAGTACGGCGGCGTCACGGCGGAAGCTCTCGTAGAATCCGCACTGGAGCATGTGCGCCTGTTGGAGGAGCAGGATTTTCATGATATGAAAATCTCGCTCAAGGCGCATGACGTGCCCTTGACGCTCGCGGCATATCGCCTGATGAGCGAGAGATGCGACTATCCTCTGCATCTCGGCATCACGGAGGCGGGCACCGTGCGCTCGGGCATCATCAAATCGGCGGTCGGCATCGGTGCACTTCTCGCTGAAGGCATCGGCGACACCCTGCGCGTATCTTTGACGGGCGATCCGATAGTCGAGGTGCGCGTCGCGCGAGAGATCTTGAAGTCCTTGGGGCTTAGGGATTATGGCCCGACGCTGATCTCCTGTCCGACGTGCGGCAGGACGGCCATCGACCTTCCTTCGATTGCCGAGCGCGTGGAGGAAAGGCTCAGCGGCATCGCGCGGCCCATCCAGGTCGCCGTCATGGGCTGCGTCGTCAACGGCCCGGGCGAAGCGCGCGGCGCCGATGTCGGCATCGCGGGCGGCAAGGGCGTCGGTCTTGTCTTCAGAAAGGGCGAGATCGTGCGGCAGGTCAAGGAAGAAGAGCTGGTCGAAGAGCTGTTCCGCGAGATTGACAGTATCTTGGAGGAAGAGCAGGCTTGAATAAAAGCGTCCGCTTGCCTTGAGCGGCAAAGCGCTTTCATAGACGGGGATGCGGCGAACGAAGCGCACGCCCTAAGAGGAGGAAGTTTTCATTGCTTACATCGAAGTTATACGCGCCGACGCTGCGCGAGGTGCCTTCCGACGCTGAGATCACGAGCCATCGTCTCATGCTGCGCGCGGGAATGATCCGCAAGGCGGCGGGCGGCGTCTATACGTATCTGCCTCTGGCGTGGCGCACGATAAAGAAGATCGAGCAGATCATCCGCGAGGAGATGGATGCGGCGGGCGGACAGGAGCTGTGCATGCCGATCATGCAGCCGGCGGAGATCTGGCAGGAGTCAGGGCGTTGGAGCGTATTCGGACAGGAGATGTTCCGCCTGAAGGACTGCCATGGCCGTGAATTCTGTCTCGGCCCGACGCACGAGGAGATGATCACGACGCTCGTGCGCGATGAGGTGCGCTCCTACAAACAGCTGCCGCTCCTTCTGTATCAGATTCAGAACAAGTATCGCGACGAGATTCGTCCGCGCTTCGGACTCATGCGCAGCCGCGAGTTCATCATGAAGGATCTCTATTCCTTCGATAAGGACGAGGCGGGAGCCGACATTTCCTACAAGAAAATGTACGACGCCTATACGAATGTTTTCACGCGCTGCGGCCTGAAGTTCCGTCCCGTCGAGGCGGACGCGGGTGCGATCGGCGGCAATCACACGCACGAGTTCACGGTGCTCGCTGCCGCCGGCGAGTCAGAAATTGCGTGCTGCACGGCGTGCGACTATGCGGCGAACGTGGAAAAGGCAGAGCTTCTTCCCATCGACGCGCCCGAGGAAGAGGCGCAGCCTTTGCAGAAGGCCAAGACGCCTGCCTGCAAGACCATCGAGCTTGTTGCCGATTTCCTGCGCGTGCCGCTCGAAAAGACGATCAAGGCGGTCGCCTTCCAGGATGAAAATGATGCCCTCGTGCTCGCTTTCGTGCGCGGCGACCATGAAGTCAACGATGTGAAGCTGCAGAATGCCGTAGGAGCGCTTGAACTGCGCATGGCGGATGAGGCGACGATTTCGGCAGCGGGCGGTGTCGCGGGCTTCATGAGTCCCATCGGCATCAAGAAGGGCACGAAGATCGTCGTCGACAGCACGGTCATGAAGATGAAGAATGCCGTTGCGGGTGCGAACGAGGTCGACGTGCATTATACGGGAGTGAATCCCGTGCGCGATTTCACGGATGTCCTCACTGCAGATATCCGCTTGATGGTGGCGGGCGATCCTTGCCCGCACTGCGGTGCGCCCGTTGAGATCACGCGAGGCATCGAGGCGGGACAGGTCTTCAAGCTCGGCACGAAGTACAGCGAGGCGCTCGGCGCGACCTTCCTCGATGAGAACGGCAAGGAGAAGGCGCTCTTCATGGGCTGCTACGGCATCGGCGTCGGCAGAACGATGGCGGCGGCCATCGAGCAGCACAACGACGAGCACGGCATCATCTGGCCGCGTGCCATTGCGCCCTACGAGGTCGTCGTCGTTCCCGTCAATGCGAAGGCATCCGAGCAGCTGGCGCTTGCCGAAGAGGTGTATGAGACGCTTCTGGCCGCAGGTGTCGATGCGATTCTCGACGACCGCAAGGATCGCGCGGGCGTGAAGTTCAAAGACGCCGACCTCATCGGCTATCCGCTGCGCATCACGATTGGCCCGAAAGCCTTGGAAGAGGGCAAGATCGAGCTGAAGGTGCGCCGCTCGGGCGAGAGCTGCGATTGCACGAAGGCGGAGTGCTTGGCGAAGGTGCAGGAGCTTTTGAAAGATCTTTGAGTTTTGAGGAAGCGCAGATGTGTGAAGATGGGCGGCTGAATTTATCAGTGCTTCTTTGATATGGGAGATTGCTGAGAAAGGAGCGGGAGCATCATGGAAGGAGAAATCCTCTGGAAGAAGGATCATTACGCCATACGTTACTTTGAGGACGGCGATGAACATCTGCAGTCGCTGGCATTGGGCGATGAGATCGAAGTCCTCGTCAACGACGCATGGAAAAAGGTGAAGGTGGAGGAGAAGAACGGCGAGCCGGTTCTCGTCGGCGTCGGCTATGGCGACGGCATCGGCTGCCATGCGCGTTTTGAGAAGAAGTAGCCGGAGGCGATGAGTATGGAGAAGATGGGCATAGTGTTCGCTGGCGGCAACGGCAACAGCGCTTATCAGATGGGCGCATGGAGGGCGCTGCGCAGCTACGAGCTTGAGTCTTCCGTCAGCGTCGTCTCCGGAACGTCTTTCGGTGCGCTGAACGCCATGATGTTCGCGAGCGACGGCTACGAGAAGGCGGAAGACATGTGGCAGAATGCCGCGAAGCTCAAGATTTCCAACGTGCCGATCACGAAGCTCAAGGAAATCTACGACATCATCGTGACGAGCGGGCTTTCCGGCGTATCGTTTGAGCAGTTTCTTGCACTTTTCGGGCATGGTCTTTTCGATGAAAAGAGTTTCGCTGCGTTCTTGGAAGAGCATCTGGATCTTTCCAAGGTGCGTGAAAGCATCGAGCACATCTTTATCGGAGCAACGAAGTTTCCGACGGTCGAGCCTTCTTACTACGATATCCTGCGCTATCCGGAGAAGATGCGCAAGGTTCTTCTGACTGCGGCGAATGCTTTGCCGATCCTCTACTCGCAGCTGCGCTTTTCCAACGGCGTCGTGCTCTGGGAGGGAAGCTTCACCGATCTTTCTCCGCTCCTGCCCGTCTACGAGGCGGGCGTGCGGCTGATCTTCGTGCTGCACCTGTCGCAGAGGAGCACTGTGCAGAAGAATCTTTATCCCGACGCGAAGATTTACGAGCTTTTTCCGCGCCCCGATTTCTCCGATCGCCCGGGCTGTGTCGATTTCACGCGTCTCGCCGTCGAAAAGCGCATGAAGGAAGGCTACGGCGATATGGTCGACTTGATTCAGAAGCTCATGAAGGAGGGCGTCGTAAGCTGCCCCATCGGCGATAAGATCAAGGAGGTCAAGGCGAAGGAAGGGGACTTCCTCAAGCAGGCGAAGCGGACGGAGGATCGCGAAGCCGAGCGAAAGCGCAGTGAGATCATGGAACTTTTGACGGAAAAATGAGGCGGGCGGCGCTTTTCTGCTGCCGCTTTTCTTTTGAATTTGTGTGAAAGGTGGAGGCGCATGCGGTATGGAAGGGCTGTGGTCTGGCTTCTGACGGGAATCTTGGCAGGGATGTCGCCGACGGTGCAGATGGTTGAGGCGGCGGAGGTGGCGGCTCAGTCGAAGCCGCCGGCTTCGTCCGCCGCCCAAGGTGCGGACGGCAAGACGAATACTGCGGGGACGGCGATGGATGAGGCGGCGTGGGAAGCCGCCTTGGCTGCAGGCGCGACGGTCAGCGCCGTGCATGGGACGGTGACGCCGGATCCGGCTGCAGCGCAGGCGGCGCCGGATGCTACGCCAGCGGCAAATGCGGGCGCAGATCAAGCGGAGCGTCCTACTGAGTCACCGACAGCAAATGAAAAGTCTGATGCAGCGCAGGCGGCGCTGACGCCCGATGGAGGCGCAGAGATGCAGCCGATGCAGCCTGCGCAGCAGATGCAGCAGGAAAGCACGGTCGTACAGATGACGCCGCCCGAGGTTCAGGCAGCAAAGACGACGGCAGTTTCGAATGCGCCGGCACGCGTGCAGGAAATCATGCAGAAGTTCCGACTCTCGGGCAATCCGCGAAGCGGCGCCTACAGCTGGGTCTACACGTCGCCGACGTGGACGGCGGAAGCCATCAGCCGCCCGGCGGCGGGCAGCAGTTACTTCCTGCTCGCCGGCTCGGAAAACCTGCGCTTCCAGTCCTTTGACTGCGATGAAGTATGGTACTTTCATGAAGGCTGCGGCATGAGGCTGACGGTGCTCGGCGCCGACGGCACGGTGCGCACCTTCGAGCTTGGCGTGGGCGGCGCGGCTATGCCGATGGTTCTGATTCCCAAGGGCCAGATCTTCGCGGCGGAGAACGTGGACTCTGCGGGCTACAGCTTCATCAGCTGCATGACGATTCCTGCCTTGGAGACGGCGGGAATCCGCGTCTGGCAGCGTGAGGAGCTTCTGGCAAAATATCCGCAGGCGAAGGAAGCGATCGAGCGCTACACCGATGCGCCGTGGGGAGCGGCTCGGACGCAGGAAACGGCACAGGCGGGAGGCGATGTTCATGGCTGAAATGGTGCGCATGGAAACTTTGGAAGAGATTCGCGAAGGCTGCCATAAGAGCGTCAAGCGGTATGCCGTGCTGGGTGCGGCGAATGCGGTCAATCCGATTCCGGGACTCGACATCGGCGTTGATGCGGGACTCTGCCTGCGCATGATGGCGGATATGCGTGCGCGTTTCGGATTGTCGAAGGAAGCCGAGAGCAAGCTGCGCCACTACGACGTCCTCGTGCCGCTCGTCAAGAAGGTGTTCGACTTCGCGACGAAGGAGGGCGTGATGATCGTTTTGAAAAGCTTCGGCAAGCGCTACCTCGGCAAGACGACGGCGAAGTATGTGCCATTCATCGGACAGGGAATCGCAGCGGCTGCCGGGTATGGCATGATGCGCTGGTTCGCACGCCAGTACATCGAGGACTGTTACGAGCTTGCACGCTTGGCGCGTGAGAATGCGGTCACGATCGATGCGGAGGCGAAAGTACTTCCTTAGTCTTATGGAAAAAGGCTGGCAGACATGGTAGCCTTTATACTTGGATTTAGAAATCGACGGGAAGAGGAGAGACAGCGTGAACAGGGTGATCGTGAAAGTCACGGGAGAGCAGAAGGATGCGGCAGGCGATGTCAGCCGCATAGAGATGACGGCCATGGGCGAGCATTACTTTCGCAACGGCAAGCACTACATCATCTATGAGGACACATCCCTTGCCGAAGGCGCGCCCGCCTCGACGATGCTCAAGGTTGCGGCGGATTCCCTGACGCTGACGCGGCGCGGCGCCGTCGAGCAGAAGCAGCGCTTTTCGCCGCAGAGCGAGAGCCGCAGCCGCTACCGCACGCCCTTCGGCGATCTCGATCTTTGCGTTGCGACGCAGCGCCTCGACATCGCTTACGGCTCCGTCTCAGGTCGGATCGACGTCTCCTACGACATGCACATCAACGGCGAATGGCAGTCGGCGAACGAACTGCACATCGAGGTTGAGGCGGACGCATCGGAACTGCAGAAGCTGAGCTGAGAAGCCTTTTTCACGGAGAAGATTAGGAGGATTTTTTTGGACATCAAGGAACAGTTGAGCGCAGCCATTCGGCAGGCGGCGGAACAGGCGATCACCGACGGCGTGTTTCCGGCAGGAGAGCTTGCCGACATCCTGCTCGAAGTGCCGCCGGACAAGAAGTTTGGTGATTTTGCAACGAACTTCGCCATGCAGTCGGCGCGCGTCTTTCGCATGAATCCGAAGAAGATTGCCGAGGAGCTTGTGTCGCGCATCGAGGGCGACTGGCTCGATCATGCGGAGATCGCAGGGCCGGGCTTTATCAATTTCTACCTCAAGGGCAATGTGCTCTATGATCTGCTTCGCCATATATACGAAGGGGGCGAGGCGTGTTTCAACCTGCCGCAGAAGGATACGGCGCGCATCATGGTCGAATATGTGAGCGCGAATCCGACAGGCCTGCTGCACGTTGGGCACGGACGCGGCGCAGCGGTCGGCAGCGCCCTCGTCAATCTCCTGCGAGCGGCCGGCTATCCTGTTCACAGCGAATACTACATCAACGATGCGGGCAATCAGATCGACAACCTCGCGTCATCGGTCAACGCGCGCTACTTGGAACTGCTGGGCAAGGAGACGGCCTTTCCCGAAAACGGCTACCATGGCGCGGACATCATCGACACGGCGAAGCGCATCGTGGAAGCGGACGGCGAGAAGTATCTCTCACTGAGCGAGGAACAGCGCCTCGCCGCCTTCAAGGAAATCGCTCTGAAGGAAAAGCTTGCACAGCTGAAAGAGGATCTCGCCGCGTTCAACGTGACGTTCGACGAATGGTTCAGCGAGCGCACGCTTCATCCCGAGGCCGTGCGCGACGCTTGTCAGACGCTCAAGGAGAAGGGAAAGGTCTACGACAAGGACGGCGCCCTGTGGCTGCGCTCGACGGATTACGGTGACGACAAGGATCGCGTCGTCATACGTGACAACGGCGTGCCGACATACCTTGCAGCGGATATCGCCTACCATCGGAACAAGTTGGAGCGCGGCTTCGGCCATCTCATCAACATCTGGGGAGCCGATCATCACGGCTATGTCTGCCGCGTCAAGGCGGCGCTCGCGGCGCTTGGCTATGCGCCCGAGCAGTTGGAAGTGCTCCTCCTGCAGATGGTCAGCCTGTATCGCGGCGGCGAACTCGTGAAGATGTCGAAGCGCACGGGCGAGAGTGTGACGCTTGAAGAACTCATCGAGGAGGTCGGTACGGACGCGGCGCGCTACTTCTTCCTCATGCGCTCACTGGACAGCCAGCTCGACTTCGACCTCGACCTTGCGAAGTCGCATTCCAACGAGAATCCCGTCTACTATATCCAGTACGCGCATGCACGCATTTCGAGCATCTTCCGCCAGGCGGCCGACGCTGGAATCGAGATGGGCGGCGCACCCGAGTTTTCGCGGCTCGTCGATGAGACAGAAATCGCCCTGATCAAGAAGATCGAGGAATATGCGGAAGAGATCGAGCGTGCGGCGCGAGAGCGTGCGCCGCACCGCATCGCGCGTTTCGCTTACGATACGGCGGGGCTGTTCCACAGCTTTTACAACAAGTGCCGCATCGTAGGCGTGGAGCCGGCACTCTCGGGCGCACGCTTGGCGCTTGTGGCGGTCGCGAGGAATGTTCTGCGCCATGCGCTGGGGATTCTCGGCATTTCCGCGCCGGAGAAGATGTGACAGGAAGCAGGAGGTCATGATTTTGGAAAATACGGATTACGCGAAGCGCTCGGAGACGGATGTGGCGCATGACATTTTGAGTGAAAAGAACGAAGCGATGTACTACAAAGATCTCGTTCTGGAGGTCATCGATAAGAAGCGAAAGCCTGTGCAGTCGCTTTCTCATGCGATTTCAGAGGTTTACACGCTGATCAATATGGACAGCCGTTTCCACTATGAGGGAGAGGGGAAATGGGGACTGACGGAGTGGAATCCACCCGAAGTGAAGCGCACGCACGCCTCGCGCACGGGCGCTTCTTCCAGCCCCAAGACGTCGCGCCGCCGCGAAAAGCTCTTGGAGGGCATACAGGAGGAATAAGGCTTTTGTGGATGCAGCTTGGCAGAGCATTTGGCCGAGACTGCAGGTGAAGTCGGTCTTTTTCGCAGGATATGCCGGAAACAGGGCAGGAGGAAAAAATGGCAAAGTATATTTTCGTTACGGGCGGCGTCGTTTCGTCCCTCGGCAAGGGCATCACGGCTGCTTCCTTGGGGCGGCTCTTGAAGAATCGCGGCATCAAGGTCACGATCCAGAAGTTCGATCCGTATATCAACATCGACCCCGGCACGATGAGTCCATACCAGCACGGCGAGGTGTTCGTCACGGACGATGGTGCGGAGACGGATCTCGATCTCGGGCACTATGAGCGCTTCATCGATATCAACCTCACGAAAAACTCCAATATCACGGCGGGCAAGGTTTACAACAACGTGCTGACGAAGGAACGGCGCGGCGATTATCTGGGCAAGACGGTGCAGGTCATCCCGCACATCACGAATGAGATCAAGCAGCGCGTCTATGATGTTGCGGCCGCTGACGGCGCCGATGTCGTCATCACGGAAATCGGCGGCACGGTAGGCGATATCGAGAGCCTGCCGTTTCTCGAAGCGATTCGCCAAGTCAAGAAAGAGGTTGGACGCTACGATGTGCTCTACATCCATGTGACGCTCGTGCCGTACATTGCGGCGGCAGGCGAACTGAAGACGAAGCCGACGC
>ERZ773067.331-NODE-331-length-29655-cov-6.679459_pt1 | contig 29655 bp, 35 predicted proteins | sample MGYA00580622_ERZ773067 | MGnify/ENA primary metagenome ERZ773067 (study PRJEB29015, sample SAMEA2737998) | human oral metagenome | biome: human oral; feature: human-associated habitat; material: dental | place: China | collected 2113 ...
ACACGAAAGCTTTTCTTCAAAACTCAACTCCATCTATTAAATTACTACTATTATAACAATTTACCTCAATAAAAGCTAGACAAATACCGTCAATTATAGACATAAAGGCTTTTTTCTACATTCTTACTCCAAAAATTATGGACTATTTTGGACATTTTTAGACATTTCTTGGTTACTTTTTGGTTAGCTTTTACAAGTCCAATTTATCCAATTTTTCAGTTATATTAAACTTCATCTGCTCCGTAACATGAGTATAAACTCCCAAAGTCATTTTCTCATTCGTATGACCTACTCGTTCCATAATCGCCTTGATTGGAACTTCCAATTCTGCAAGTAAACTAATATGTGAATGCCTAAAAACATGAGTAGTCAATACAAAATCTTCTTCTTTTTCAATTTTACTTCTTTTAAAACTACTTTTTAAAAAGTTATTAAAACCTGTAATCATAAAAGGAGTTCCATTTTTCGTAAATATGAATCTTCCTTCACTTTCTAAAAGAAGATACTCTTTTATAATACTTACTACTCGATTACTAATACCAACAACTCGATAAGAAGCTAAGCTCTTAGGACTATCTAAAAATATTTCTGCTTTACTTCCACTTGTATGTAATGTATGTTTAACTTCTAACATTTTATTCTCAAAATCAATATCATCTATAGTCAAAGCCAAGACTTCTCCAAACCGCAAGCCTGTCAAATACATGAATTCAACAATTAAACGCACTCGTTGATTCTTTTCTTCCTTTTCTAAAAAATTCAAATATTGAAACATTTGATCCCTTGTTAAATACTTATTTTGTTTCCTCCTAATCTCTTTTACATTCTTTTTTCTTTTTGGTAAAACAACCTTTTCAACAGGATTCTCCATTATATAACCAATATCCAAACAATACTTAAAAAACAGATTCAATAAAACTTTCTTATTTTTTCTATGAACCGCAGAACATTCCAGCTCCAACAATATATTCTGAACTATATGACTTGTCACATCTACTAATAAATAATTCTCTAACTTTCTAACTTCACCTATAATAGTATATTTCTGAGACTTAAACGTACTTCTTTTCAATTCTGTTTCACGAATTTTCAAATATTCTTCGTAAGCTTGTTTAACTGTAATATCCCTAACTACTTTCTTCTTTTCTATTTTCTCCCTCTTTTTTTCTATTTTCTCATCCAGCAAGATTCTTGCTTGTTTCTGAGCTTGCCTTGTCTTAGAAGTCAAAGTTATAGAAACTTGTTTCCACTTATTCTCTTCTAAATCAAAATATTTTTCATAATATCTATATTTTCCATTCTCCAATTCTCTAAAAAACATTTTATACTCCTTTTAAAAATGAGTATATCTCTAGTCAATAACTATAGTATATCATTTTTTTCCAATCAAATATATCTAACTCTCTCTCTATGCAGAAGAAATAGATAAAATCCTCTCACATTAATCAATACTTTTTGTCCTGTTCTAAAAGATATATCTTTAAATTCTTTCGTCTTTTGACTTTCATCTAATCGTCTTTCAATAGTTTTAATACTAATCGAAGGAAAATAATTTGCTTTTAAATCCTTCTTTGACACACAAATATCAGGAAAATTATTATATAATTCTTCCATTTTCTACTCCTTAAAACGAAAAAACAGCAAGCCATTCCTGACTTGCCATTCTTTCTATGCTAGTTATTCAATTCCAACAATTCACTTTCAACACATTTCAAAATAGCAGTTAGTTAATCTACATGTTATAAGCCCTCATCCAAAATATCATACACCTTAATAAAATTATCGTAAGATACTGGATAAAACTCACCCCTAACACCTCTCACTACAACCTCGCCTGAGAATAAACACTCAACACCTTCCAAGGTGTTTATTTCAAGAAACCCCTGTTCTTTTATAGATGCTACTAATTCGTCCCTCTGCAGTTCCTCTAAAGGAGTAGTAACAAAATACCCCAAAAAATTGAGCACTTCAATAATACTTTTAGTATCGTCTATATCCATCTTAATAAAGTCGACTTCATATACCCTTTTTACAAAGGTATTTACAGTTCCTTTTACACGATTGTACGTTTGCAAAAAGATATCTGGAGCTATTGACCAAAAACAACCATCTGTATTATCCTCACGGATAACCCAATTACCTTTAGGCAAGGAAATCTCTCCTCTTTCTTTTGCAATGTAGATTGTCCCATCAGACTCATCGTACCTAACAGGCTCTTTTTCATTAGTTCTTAAGAGTTTTAAGAACTCTTCCAAAATAATATTATTACTATACTGTACAGCGAAAACTTCGATTGGTTTTTTACGCGCTTTCATTTTAATTACCTTTCTATCCTACCACTTTTCAATTACCTTATAACTGTTCTAACAATTTCTCTATATCAGGAAAATAAGTATAAGCTCCTCCTCTTGTAAAATCAAAAGAGCAGCATTGCTCAACTAACACAGATACACTAGCATAATGTCTTTTTGGTAATTTTTGGTTGGCATGACAACCCTCATAATGATAAACAACACGAACATACTGATTATTCCTTCTAACCTCAACCGTCATCGTTTCAATCCCATAACCAGTATCACGACTAGCTGTAAACTCTAAATAATTTTGACCTTCACGCAATCTTTGAGCCAATTTTACAGCATACATTTCCAACAATTTTACTTGATCCATTTTCTACTCCTTAAAACAGCAAAAAAAGGCAGGGTCCCCCCTACCTTAATTATTTACCACTTTTACACTAACACCTTTCACTGTAAAAGCCTTTCTTCGACTTAAATCTAATCGAATCAATTTGAAATAAAAATCTAATTCTTTTCCAAAAGGATATACTCTAAACACTAAATGAGACACTTCATCTACATCTGAAAATTTCTTTTTCAAAGGAGCTTTAAAACCACTCAACGGTTCTCTATAATAAGAAACCCCAGTAAATCTTTCAACATTCAAAAAACTTAATTCCACGATTTCTTGATAAGCCTCTTTTACTGCACGTTTATTAACCATAACCATTCGCTGGTTTGCATCACTTTCACCTGCATCGACATAGAAATTGATTTCAGGAGGAAAAGGGTCAGTCGGTTTCTTAATACCAAGATATTCCTTATTCAAGACATTCTTAAATAAATATCGTTGAAATAGTTTTGCTTGAAACCACTTCATAAACTGATAAATACCAACGCTAAAAAGAGCCATTAAAATCAATAACGAAGATTCATTCTCTTGAAATGGAAAATCTACTGCGATTGAAAAAATCAAGCCTAACACAATGCTTTCAAAAAATGAATAAATGAATCTATCAACACCAAAACGCAACTTTGAAAAAGGGACAGATAGGATAAAAATAAACATTAAAAATCCTAAATATTTTGGACTAATCTCAAGTATTGCTGATATTTTTTTAACCAGAACAGCACACGCTATCATTTCAAAAACTAAAAGTTGCCATTTAAACAACTGACCAACCAGCCAATTTATTCCACAAATCGCAGATAGTTTATATCCCAATTTATCAGATTCTTTCAAAATTCTAAAAAACTCTTTCATACTATTACCCTTTCCTGATTTCTTTGTGTTCATTTTTATTCGTAAAAAAAAAAGCAGATTTTACTCTGCCTTGCCACACGAAACCACTTAATTTTAATTCTTTCAATCAAAAACTCTATTCTTTTCTTACCTTCACCATTATCACTATTACTGTATAAATAGCATAGGCAACATTGGTTAAAACTCCAACAACATCAAACAATATACCATAATATATCGACCATAAAATCAAATTGATAACTAATCCATTTTTAATAATATAGATATTCTTGGTTCGGGTTAATAAAATTGAATAACCCACTGAAGCAAAAATAGGTAAATAACCCACTAAACCCTGCTTATTCAAATAAACTCCTAAGATTATCTGAGCGAATACAATTAAAAATGCAAATAGTCCATTAAACTTGTCATAAGCTTTCAAAAAACTTCTAAACATACCTAATATTTGAACAATAGAACCACCGTATCCGCCAAGCAAAAAATTCTTTAGTGCATTTAATAATGCTTGAAATGTACCTAACATGAACAATTTCTTTGTAGACTTAGTCGTTATTGAATATAAAAATAGAAAAGTTGATAAAAAAGATATACCTTGAGCTACATACCAAATCATTCGAATACAAAACCTACAATTCTATAGCCTATGCATAGTCGCTCATCTTCGTTTTTTAAATGTGATACCACCTCACAAAGATTAACATTTTCTGCAAAAGTACTCCCAATTGGATACTCTTCTAACAGACGCTCATCAGAAATATTTAACACTTTTTCATGATAAGTTCCAATATCAACTAAATCACCAGGAACCCAATCAATTAACGCATCGCCATATGTCACAATTCATCTCCTTTAATTCAATTTACGTCGCCCCCAAACAGTCGCAATCAATCCAATCAAGCCCCAGATAGTCGCAAAGATTGTACTTGCTGTTCCAGTATTTGGAAGAACTTTTAGCTGTCCTTCTTTATCCTTCAAAGCGATTGTACCGTCTTGCTGTTTCACAGCGCCAATTTCATAAGGTTCTTTTTCTTGATAGTCACCTTCACTTGTTTCAACAACTACCTTGCCTTGATTGGTAGAAACTACTTTATGACCTGTATTGGTTTCAATCGGAGTCTCCTTAATTTCTTCTTTGGTTACATTCAATGGCTGCGGAGTATCTTTTTCTTTTACTCCAACATTTTCTTCTGCCTTTTGTTTCTGCTCCTTGATTTCAGGAGTATCTTCTACAGTAGGCTTCGTATCTTCTTTTGGCGTTTCTTCCTTCGGTTTGTCTGATGGAGTAGGTGAATCAACCACAATGCCTTTATTGTCCTTCTCCTGCTGTTTCTCAGAATCACCGCCCAAATCCAAATTATCATTCACTTTAGGCGCTGGTGTCTCTGCAGGCGCTTCTGATGACTTGTCTTTTTCCGTAGGTGTTACAACAATACCACCTGCTTTATCATCAATAGGCTTCTCACTTTCACCACCAATCACAACCGTTGATGACTTGTCTTCCTTTGGTTTTTCCTCCGTCGGTTTTGTTTCCGTTGGTGGAGTTGCTACAATACTTGTCGTATCATTCATGACCTTACTATCACCACCAAGTGAAAGTGTATCTGCAAAAGTCGTCGTTGCCGAACTCAAGATAGCTACAGACAACAATGTTACTAATTTCTTATTCATATTTCTTCCTCTTTTCTATTTTCCAATTACATAATAAAAATTTCTTGCTTCTTCAGCACCAAATACACGATAATTCGTGATACCTGTTTGTTGACCACTTTGAACAAAGTTACATTCTGAAATCAGGATAGAGCCATCATCTTTCACATCTTCGACGAAAGCCACGTGACCATAAGTAGCATGACCCCCAGCTTGCCTTCCTTGAAAACTAACTGCTGAATGTTTCGTAGGAGTATTCGTTACTTCATATCCTGACTTATGCGCCCAATCTTGACCATTACCCATATATGGATCAAACTGTATTCCAAATTCTTTAGCTCGATTAAAAACATACCACGTACACTCACCGTAAGGATAGGATTGAGTGATATAACCTTCCTTAGTGATTTCCTTGTCAATAGAGTAGCCGTTCGGTATCTCCATCGCAACAGCTCCAGGAGCAATATCTAAGCTACCAGCTATCGCATTCCCACTAGACGAGCCATCCGATTCAATCGTTCCCTTAAAGACTTCATACCACTTCTTGCTATCCTTTTCCAGTTTTTCTAGCTTGGTTTGTCCATCTGATAAGGATACCCCCTCATAGTGTTCAGACCAATACTTGGCACTTTCAAAAGGATCAGTTGCTTTTTGCATGTAGTCTTTTACTTTTTTATAGCCATGATTCAACTCATAGGACATCAATTCTAGTTGAACTGTACTATCTAACGTTCGGGAGCTTGCATTCGCCCATCGATCACCATTGATTGTATTTCCATCCCAGCCTGACCACTGAAAATAGCCAGCAACTCCACCTGATGGATTCGTCAGTTTAGGATCAAAGTCACTTTCTCTTTCAGCATTTGCCAAAGAGCCACTAACACCTTCCAAAGTGAATTTCTCTTTAGAGAGTTGCCAGTTTAGAATCTTAATGACATCTTCTGCACGCTCGACAGAGATATTGGCTTTCTGAGCCACTTCTTGCGCTGTTAGCCGTGTTCTCTTTCCAGTCGTACTACCTGACGAACCACCTGCAGAACTCGTAATCAATCCACCAAGAAGAAGCATCAAAAACAAAAAAGAAAGTATCGGTAAAAAGAAGCTAAGCAGGGCAAAGGTTCGTCTAGTCTTTTTCATCTACGTAGCTAACCTTTCTTGTAAACCAAGTCTACCTTTTTTCTTCTGTAGTTTGCGGATTCTTTCTTTGCGTTCCAAGCGTTTCAAAGATGGCAAATCATCCGTTGCCTTCCACACACCATTTTCAAATGTTCTTGCCTTTGGTCTATGACCCTTTATTTCCTGCTTTCTATACATACTTTTACGAACTCTATTTTGTAAAGTCTCGTAATTTTCTTTATTTACTCTCTGTTTATTTTCATCTTTTTCTCCATAGTTTTTGAAATACTCAACTTTCATCTTAGCTCGGTCAAGCATTTCTCGTCTATGTGCCTTTCTCCATTCAACTTTTTTAGCACGTTTTATCTTACGAGCCATATAGTCATCATTTTGAGGGATTTCCATTTTGGCTAGATTGCTTCTTTTTTCCAAGCGACTTTCATTCCAGTTTTTCAAGGGTTTGGCCTTGTCACCGACCCATCTTTGAGCATTATTTTTGGTAATTCTTGCCAAGGATTTGACTCGGTTAGGAACTCTATCCCCAACTTTCGTCGCCATCGTTTTCATTCTTTGCAAGTTCATCCCATTTCCTAGACGTCCTAGTCGCCCTCTTGTCAAGCTAGAAAGAGGATTTCCCTTGCCGTTCATAAAGGATAGCAGGTTGTCTCTATTCCTAAATAAACAGTAAATCACAATACATTTCAAAAACGTTGCTACAAGACCAGGTCCTCCGCCAAAATCTTCTATGTAACTTGACATATTTCCATAAATAATCGGAACAATAACGCTTGCCAAACTGATAGCAGACGAAATCAACAGGAAGGAAATACCTTTTTTAGAAATACCACTAAAATAATGACTAAATTGTGGGAAAAGACTTAAAATTAAAGCAAATGGTGAAATCAACAACAATAGGGCATAAGAAAGCAAAATCACTACTCGACCTAACCCCATTGAAAGATACACAATACCGACTACAACAACATCAAAAATCGAGGTAAAAGCATAAGTGAACTTATCAGACCATTCATCAACCAAATTTTGACCTTTGACATCTTCTGTTTCGTTTTTGTCATTCTTTTTGGTCAGTGCTTTGATTTCTTTATCCGATAACTTGAAATTTCCTTTCCCTTCCTGATAATTGGTCAAATCTTGAAAGTCTTCCTCTGAAAGATAATAATTTCCCTCACTATCTTTTTTTGAGTTCATGTTTTTATAAGCAGGGATAATCGTTGAGTTAAAATAGCTTTCAGCCATCGACGTATCTACAGTTCCCACCTTTTTCACAATCTCCGTCTGAAATTCTTTTGTAATTTCATCCGTAACATTATATAGATGAATAGGAAGATAACGCTCAGGACTGCCATTGATTGAAATTTTAGTGAAAAAACCACCAACGAGCGCAAAGACCAAACCAAGTTTCAAAGCTGTTTTGAAAACTTGTCCGCCTTTAACCCACACAGACAGAATATAGACAGCCATAAAGACACCTGCGATATATTTTGTCGTTGCTCCAAACAAAACAGAGAAAACAGCACTTGCCATTTCTACAACCTTGTTCAAGAAAGGCGATACATCCGTCATTTTTTCAACCGCAGATACTAGACTTACAATGATTCCAAACAAAAACTTAGAGAACCAGAAAATAGCTTGAACGACTTTATTTATCCAGTAATTCCCAACCTCACCAAGACCAAACAAACCTTTGTCAAAATAGACATAGCTGGTCAAGCGTTTCATTTTTGTCTTAAAATTGGCATAACTTAATTTTGTATTGGCTTTTTCTTCCTCTTCCTTCTTTTTCTTCTCTTCTTCTTGCTTTCTTTGAGTTTCCTTAACGCTATCAGCAACACCTTGATTCGCATTCGCACCGACAACATCAGAACTTCTTCTCAATGTATCATCAGCAATTTTTTCTAAAGGGTCTTTATTTTCAGATGGACTAGGCTTAACAATACTAGAACTTGCACCTGTATTACCACTATTGGGGAGCGTTAAGCCATCACTAGAACTAGATGAGCTTGTCGAAGAAGAAGTTTTATCCTTCACAAAAGCTGGAGTTTCAGACAGCGTACCATTCGGAAGCGAAACTGTTCCTATATCCGCAAAAGCCAACAAAGGAAAGAAAATAGAGAGCAAAAAAACAAACAGAGCTAGTTTCTTCTTCATCTTTTCTCCTTTGCTAACTTGCAGACTTCAGATTCGTTGTGACCGTCGCATACAATGGAGTTATCGAATCATATATCGTACCATCCACTGTAATTCTTTCTCTTCGACCAAAAACGTCAGAGAAGATACATTGACCCATCGTCTGATTTTCAACCCATGCCTTAGACAAATCATCTTCTTTGATTTTAAGATGTTCCAAAATCGAAGAAGTCTCACTATCTTCTGAAAAGGCAAAGACTGTACCAAAACCAGTACCATCATCTTCAGTTGAAACATCTTTTACAGACTGAGTTACCAACACTAAGAAATTATTAAACGAACGACCTGTACGCTTAATTCTCGCTAACAATTGACGACCGCTAGGGGTCAACAAAATTTGCCAAGCCTCGTCCACATACAACAAGGTTTCTTGTGTTCTATCTCTTTCTCCAAAATCAGCACAGAAAAACGTTAAACCGTACATAACCGCAAGACTTCGTAATTGAGTATCTGTCATATCCTCATACTTAGAAGTCTTAGGCATATCCAAGCCAGCGATTTCAAAAATCGTAATCTTATTGTCCGACTGCAAAGACTTATTAGAGCCATCAGAGAAGCACAGTTTCAACAAGGTGTTTTCGCCCATTTTTGACAAATAACGACCAATTCGTACTACATCTTCGTCTTTTTCTTCTTCAAAAGTCTTAAACAGATGTAACATTCCAACCGTTTCTCCATTTTGTTTCCTATCCCAAACCTTATCAATATTTTCCAACAAGTAAGATTTCAATTTCTTAGAATCCTCTTTGTCTAACACGGTTGAGATCAGAACTGAAGCAATTTCTGTCAACGTTGTCTTTTCGTCAATATAAGCAAATGGATCTAGCACTCCAATATTTCTATCTTCCTTCATATCCAAGGTTACAAAGTGAATTGATTTGATATACTCCTGAACTTCTTCATAAATATTCTGTTCCTCATACTCCTTCAAAATCTTCATATACTGACTTCGCATTTCCGCTTTAGGGTCAATATAAACAGACTTGATTTTCAAGAAACTATTCAAGGTAAACAACAATTTTGTTAGATACGATTTTCCATTTCCAGTCGCTCCAGTAATAGCAACATGAGGATTATTAGTAATCTTATCCTTAATCCCCATTTTATTCGCCTGAAGCAAGTTTGAAAAGACTAGACGATTACTTGCTTGTAAAGCTGCCTCAAAGTCACCTCCCCAGCTCGCAATCTCATTATCTATTCGACCAATGGGGAAGCCAACCTTGTTTCCTACTTCTTTTGTGACAAAAAACATATTCTGACAGAAACCTTCCAAGGAAGTATATTGCACATAACTTTCACGCTTTTTATCCAACAATTCTGTAAAGCGACCTTTGTAAAAAAGATACAATCTATCAGCATAACCTCTTGCAAGAGAACCTCCTAAGTTAGCTATGAGCTTACTTAAAATATCATATCTTTCCTCAATCTCATCCTCATCATCGCCAGTCACAACCAAGAAATGGAGAAATTCAACCATTTTTTCTTTACTTTCAACCTTTTCTTGATAATCAACCAACATTTGATGAGCTTCTAACACTTCTAAACGTTGAATATCGCCATCTTCCTCAATTTCAGCAACCACATTCCCCAAATTTTTACGTTTATTTCTTGCTTTCTTTTTAGAAGAAGAAACTCCCTTATCTGCAGAGAACGCAACTTTATAGATACTTTCTACAGGAAAATCTAGCAACTGCAATTCTTCTTGCAGATGAATCGAAGATACATTTTGAGGATAGTCTACGATTGGGAAACAAGCGACCAAATTATCATCATCTTTATTCTCCAGGCGTAACACTTTGTGATTCTCAAAATAGATATTTGTGTCATCGATATTATCGATACAATTCTTAATTGCATCTACTTCTGTTTCCTTGTCATAAAATTGACCTCGTAAGAATTGCAAACGAGCTAAAAATTCCAACTCCGTTTTTTCAACTTCACGAACTCTCAATTGATGCAAAGCACTTTTTAAAGCATTCTTTTTTAGTTGCCAATCCTCATACCAATTTAAAGGAGGTAATTCACCCAGTCCAAGCAACTTCAACGTTTCTTTTTTGTAGAAAGACATACTGTCTTTCAAAGTCGAAACTAGGTCTGGACTGATATTGTTTGATTTCAATGGAACAGAGATATAATGTTTGTACTCAAACAAAAACTCAATCTCATCTTCAATCTTTTCTTGCAGACTATCCATCATCAAGTTTGCTAAAGGAGCTGTACCACTATCTTGGTCAATATCTTGGCGCAAGAGTTCAAATCGCTCATACAAATCTATTGGAATAGGAATCGTATGCAATTCAAAGTCACCATAGACCGATATTTTACTAAAAGCTGAAAAAGCGGTTTGTTTAAACCGCTCACGTCCCCTCTTGTCTATCGTAACTAAAACTTCACTAGGAACTTCAAAGACTGCAAAAACACCACCATTTTTACGTAATATCAAACTGTCCGCAAAGTCCCAGTAATTACTCGTAATTTCCACGATAAATCCTTTCTATTTTTACATATCGTTTACCTTTATTTATATAATACTTTTTACCGTATCTTCCATGATGCCAAAAATAAAAAATGTAATCACGAAGATAAATCACTACCGTTTTACCATCGATTTTATTATTAGTCAGAATTTTCCCCAATTTCCAGCCTAAGGCAGAACCAACAACTAAGCACCAACCCCACTCAAGAAAACCTACTGACATCAGGACAAAAAAGAAAATCGGAGTAAAAAAGATAAAATATAACAAAGTGGACATTTCTACCGCAAAAGGTAAACTAAAATTATCCGATAATTCTTTTACAAATATAGGCTGGTCAAAACCACGCTTATACGAAAATAATTGTTTCTCTTCTTTTTCCATAGGCTTACTTGAAAACTTCTAAAAGTTTATTAAATAAAGTCGTAGGGGCTTTCAATACAGTTTCTGGACTTAACAAGAACCATAAAATTAAGGCACCCGTCAAAATAGCTACCAAAATTCCCCAAGTCTTTCCTTCTCGCCAAGCACGAATGGCTTTAAGAAATACAAACAATCCGATCAAAGGAACACCTAACTTATCAACTAAATACTGAAAAAAACTCATTTATCTCATTCTCCTTAATTTTCTTTTTTATCCTTCTTCGCATAATCAAATGGAATCTGATGCTCCATTTTATCTACAAAATAACTATCTTTATCTTTCCTCAACTCGAAAGAAAAATTCTCACTATGACTTGTACCCAAAACATCAAAAGTAACTTGCACATAAGCTAGTGTCTTATCACTACCTTTTATAAAATAGGTATAGTCAATACTTTTAACAGTTGCTCCACCAATTGTTTTGATATTTTTTGAGATCAAATCAAGATTAGATTGACTGCTTGTATAATTCTTGAAGAACAATTCAATAAAAGCAAGCAAATCTTTTCTATCATTTTCACTCAATCCATCATTTGCCGTCAAAATCAGTTGTTTTTCTTTGTCAATCTCCTGACTCTTAAAGTCTGTGACAGGAGCGAACCAAGGCAAACCTTCAACATAATAGCGACCGTCTTTTTCAACGTATGGGATTGAAAACTCGATTGATACACGTTGAACCTTGTTATCAACCTTTGTATCATAAGTCACCGCATAAACTGCAATTCCATCTTTCGCCATCAGCAAACGACCACTCACAATAGACATATCTTGTTTTGATTGCCCTTGGTTTTTGACACTAGGCGGTGTTCCATAGAATTCATTCAAACGCTTTGCGTTTTCTTCACTATCCTTCTCACCTGCCTTGTAAGTAAAATAATAGCTTACATAGCTATCTAAAAATTGCTCCAGTCGTCTATCAATTTCCTTATTATCTACTTTAGCAATCTGACTCTTTTCAAATTCCTTCACTTTAGATACATTCTTAATTGATAAAACTCCAGCAGCACCCACAAAAACTACAAAACCAATCAATAAAGAGCCAAAAATTAAATTCGCACCCTTTTGATTGATTTTCTTAGGAGTGTATACTTTCTTATCAGAAAGTTTCTTTAACCTTTCTTGATTTTTTTCTCTTTTTTTAAATCCTCTTATCATTTCAAATAGATTACCTCAATTTTCTTCCTTCCTTTTTTTAAAATTAAAGAACAACCTTTCTATAAAATCCAGCAGGAGTATTTAAGATTTCTCCTTGATCCACAAAGCCCTGAAAAGCTATTACCCAACTTCCAGTCTCACAGATATAATTTACAACAGATTGATAGTCCAACCCTTTTGTTACTTCAAAGAAAGTTTGCGCTTCATCTTTAGAACAAAATCTATAATATGTAGTCACAATTTGAGTTACAGGCACATAGCGCTGCAATTGAAATCTCACAACATAATCATCACCATCATACAAATCAAGGACTGCTTTTTTCAGCAAGTAAACCTCGTCCAGCGACATGATTTTATCAACTTCCCAATCAGTAATACCGCATACGAAGAAATTCCTTTTTTCAATTCCAAGTTCTTTCAATCTTGCAACAATCTGCTCTTGACTATGCTTCATAATATCTAACTCACAAAGATAATCGAAATTGCCTTCATTCAAAACCCTGATATTCGCTATCATCTTGATACAAAGTAACCTTTACTCCCTCCTTAATCAACTTTCTACTTGCCTATTCAACTGTTCCAAATCGGCAACAGTAAATAGACCGTAACCAATAAATGCTGAACCCTCATAATCAACAATTTCAATAGTTTCATCATAAGAGCCAGTCAAACCAATTTGAGATAACTTTCCAAAATATAAAGGCAAGCTAAACCAAGCCTGCCTTCCATTCTTTGGATTCTTAATCAATACTTTTGAAGCCATATTCAGTACCAGCCATTTTCTATTGCAAAAAGTACCAGCTATCGCCTTCGTGACCGAGAAACACATAGGAATCTCCTAAACGACTAGCAATTTCTTCTTCATGTTCTTCTACATACGCAGACAAACGATCTTCATTGACTAACTGCTCATATTCTCCATGATTCAAAATCTTAGCACACTCAATCAATGCTTCCTCAGTATCAACTTCTGTAAACGAATTGATATACACATTGTCAGGATTGTTACCATCAAACTGTCCAAACTCTACACCGTCAAAGTGTTCATCTAAGCGTTCAATAATCTTTGCAGGTTCATCAAGCAACTTTTTTCCAAAATTGTAATGCTCACACACATCAGAAAACTTATCATAGACGACTTTAATACTCATTTTTTCTCCTTCCAAATAAAAAAGGAAGCCAAACTTGACTTCCTTCACCATTTTAACTAAATTGAAGCACTACGCTCCAAATTGCTTCCAATCGCAAAAGCACGATTTGCAACTTTATTGTATGCCTTATTCATATCATAATAACTCGCCAAATCGTTTTTAATACACTGAATTACTTGATAAGATAAAGTCAACTCTTCTTCATTCTTAAGAAGCCCATTCAACTCCCCTGCAAGTGACCAAGATTGCGAAAAATCTTTTTCCTTCAATTTTTTAGCAAGTTCATTTGACAATTCGATAACTTGTTTATCTTTTCCTTGTAATGCCATTTCAATTACCTCTTCATTCATTTTTCTTTTTTTATATAACTTGTCCTTAACAAAAAGAAGGAGAACGTTTTTTTACTTTCATTTATCTCTCCCAAACAACCAATCCAACGAAACATCAAACAAATCAGCCAATTTTAAAAGCATTTCAAAGTTGGGTTCAGTCCGACCATTTTCCCACTTAGCGTAGGCACTCTGCCCAATATCTAACAGTTTAGACATTTGTTCTTGGGTATATCCTTTACTTTTTCGTTTTTCTTTTAATTTTTCTGAAAAAATCATTTTCTATACTTCCTAAGTAAACAACTAGCATAATGTTCTGAATCATTAACCTTTGCATTATAAAAAATCATATTATTCTCAATAATTTCTTGCCATTTGGAAATCTCCTCACGATAAATACGATTAAGTCCATAAAAGTTCCTTACAATAAATCTAACAGCTCCAATATGATCTCCTAAGCCAACAATACACAACACATCATGTTCCATATCATATACCCAATGACTTTTGGGTTTTATCAGTATTTCCCGAGCAAATTCCCAATCTCTCTCAAGCCAATCATGCCCTGGCCTGTAATAAACTTTTGTCTGACAAGATTCATCATTAAATCCATAAAAGCAGTGACTACACAGCGTTCTGTTTTTATCTACCCACCAACAAGAACCATACTTTTCATCAACGCAGGCTGTATTCCACTTACAACCACATCTTCTACAAATATCCTTTTCCATTACATCAATTCAAACCCATCTTTCTAAATGATACCTCTTAACCAGCAACAAATACATACTCTGTCTTTCTTTCTGATCACGTTTCATCAACCCAAACAGCAGCAACTTTCGCTTAATATCTACTTCGTTTGCTAAAAACTCATCATACTCTTTAGTAAGTCTTTTTACCTCTTGCCAGTCTTTACGACTTTTAGTCTTTCTATAGGTTTGACATTGAATATCTATATAATCTTGATAATTTCTAGCTTTATCACTTGTCACAACTCCTTCATAGAAATACCGAGCAGGAATTAAAAAAACTAACTTCCTCAATTTCTCATCAGTAATTTTTTTCTTACTCATAGCTAAACACCCACAAATAAATCAAAAAGGAATCCATTGTGTTATAAGCATAGTAAACAGTTTTTTATCCTCATTTTTCATATCATGTACCCTCTCCTGCCTTCTTTTTCATATCAAGAATTGCATTCACTTCATCAGGAATCCTTGACCAGTCAATCACATAATCTCTAAAATAAGGCAAAAACATTCGCTCATTTTCTATAGGAATCACAGTCAAATTTTCATTTCCCTCAAATGAAGGTAAATAATGACTAATTGATTTTAGCCCACAAGCAGTTGAACATACCAAGTTACTGTTATTTACTACTATGGACTCAGTACCTACTTTCTTGTAGACTTTTCTCATAAGCTACCCTCGCTTGCTCCAATTTTTTCCAATTTTTATCACTTATTTCTCCATCAAAAAGAATCTTCTTTAGCTTATTATCACCAGTAATATTCTCCCACTTTTTTATCAAAGCAGTCACACCTGAAACATTTTCATTCAGCCATCTATACTGTTTGTCAAAGAAACCAGTTTCTACAGGTGAGGTTGAAAAGCCAATTCTATCAACTTCGCCTAGAAGTGAATACCACTCACGATTCAGAACCTTATCTCCATTCATTCTTTCAAAAACTTTTATCTTACTGTTAATCACCCAAACAGCAAGTCTAGCCATATCAATTTTTTCATTCAATGACTTTCTAACAAAGTCCAAAGCCACATCATCACACATTCTCACCTCATAACGATTCTTGAATTTCAATGATGAATGAATCAAATCTATATCAAGACCTAGCTTTTTAGCTTGTTCAATATCTTTTTGATAAAAACAGAAATGATAAGCAGATTGACGAGAACCAAAGTAAATCGTTTTTGCTTTTCCATATTGACCATTATCTTCAATTTGCTTCATGGTCAATCGACTTTCAACCAAACCTCTATTCCAAAGGTCAACCAGTTTTCCAAGTTCAAAATTTCCATCTTCGTTATATTTTTCATCCAACGCTATATCAAGCCTAGGAATATTCATGAATTTCCCTTCACCTTGTGAAATTGTACGTTCATACTCGAAACAACGAATAAAGAAATCTCTCCAGCTTGACTTCTGCTCATTCTCAAAATACCATTCATACTGTCTGCATGCTTGACCTTTTAATTCAACCATACAGCCCATATCTTCCCTTTTCTTTGAAATGAAAACATTGATATTCTGAAAAGTAAATTTTGTATCATACCCTGAACCACCCTTTTCTTCTTCAAGAAATGGCTTATTTTGCAGACACAACACCTTCGCTATCACATCTATATAATCTTGCGTTTTAAATGTAACCTTCACATAGTCAACTTTTCCTTCCAAAGAAAATCCACTATCTCGAACACCTTCCTTAAAAGCTATCAACGCATTCACTTTTGAGTCATAAGACTCAGGAATCTCACCAGCTTCTTTCCATCTATAAAACGTTGCTCTATCTATTTCTAAATAGCTAGACATTTCTTGATCTGAAAAAGCGTACATCTTTTGTACCTTGTTTAGATTCTCAAATTCCATATTTCTCCTTACTTTTCAATAGTGTTGCATTTTTTGAAGTCAAAAAGTCAGTATTATCAAGGCTTTATGCTTCTACGCACATCTTCTACCCCCCTATTAGTCATAGGGGGTTAATTCGCACAATCCAGCCTGCTAGTACACGCTAGTACACGCAGTCGCTCGTCGCACTCGCTTCCTCGCTCCTGCTACTAGCTACTAGCAAGCTGGATTGCACCAACTAGCAGAGTAACCAAAAAAAGAGGGGAAATCCCCTCACAACTAACTAGAACCATATTCATCAAAAGGAAAATCTTCCAAAATCTCACTCCAATTTTGAGTTGTATTCTGTTTCAATTCAAACAAATCCTTTACGATATTTCTTTGAATCTCATTCAGGTACACTACATTATCTTCCTTTTCAAATTCTAAAATACCATCTAACTTATCTACTAAATTCTTCATTGAACCAGCAGACACACCAATTTCTTTTGAAAACGCAAACGTTCTTACTAAATCATTTCCACTTTCTTTTTGTTTACTAGACATCAACTCCTGAACCAATTCAGGACTTGCCTTTTTGACTTCTCCTTTTTCCAATTCCTCTTGCGCTTCCATTTCAGCTTGAAGATTTTCTTTTTCTTCTTCCGATAATTGAACATCAGGATTTTCCAAAGGATTGAAAGGATTTTCTCGTCGCTCAATCTTCTCATATTCATCAGTAAAGGAGAATCCTTTTTCTAACAAAGGAGAATAAAATTCTCTTGCCACTTCTCCATATACGCTGGCGTATCCTCTACCGTAGACACGTTTACCGCCCAGGTACTTAACGTACTTGAATTCTTTATTTCTATTGACTTCTCCGAAGGCTAAATCATATCCAACCTCGTCCAATCGACCAACAGAAATTCGGAAATTGATATTCGCTTGTAGTTTTGAGCCTAAATCTTCTCTTGAAGGCTTCTGCATAGCTATTGTTGCGAAACAACCAGCTTGCCTTCCAAGTAGTAGGAATTGGCCCATAGCATTATCCAAGCGCTGTCTCGTTTGAAAATCAAGCATAGCACACAAAGCATTGTATTCATCACAGACTAGAAAATAAGGTTCAAGACCATACTCATAGAACTTCTTCAAATCCTTATCGCCATTTTCTTCACGTTTTTGTCGCATATAAGCATAGCGAGCAAACATAATTTGAACAGCCCTTTCAATCATAGAAACAATATCTTCTACCTCATAAGAAATTCGACCTTCAAAAGCCTTCTGTTCTGCCACAGTCGCAAAATCAGCTTGTTTTGGATCACAAATATCTACCACTCCAACCTTAGCCATAGCACGAATCAATGTTCTTAGTAATACTGTTTTACCACCACCAGTACCACCACAAACAAGTAAATGGGGATCATCAATAGGATTCCAATACAGATTTTTCATCAGTTGAATACCTTTATCAGAATATTCCACATCAGTTACCTTGATTCGATTCAAGAAAGCAGAATAAGCCATCTTGTAAGTTTTGAACTTAATATCGTCCTGAACTTCCATAAAGTCCATAAAGAACGTTGTTTCAAGTTCACTACCAATCTTCTTAAACTTATCCTGAAACTTATTTCCAGCCATTTTAAAAGCAATTTCCAAATCATAACGATTTTGCTTCATGTAAACAACAGGAAAAACAACTTTATCTCTAGTTCCTGAATCTGTCTTAACCTTTTTAGTATAGGTATATCCATTCTCCTTTAGAAAAAAAGCTAGTTTAGCAAGTCTTTCTATCTTCTGAAAGAAAAATACTCTTTCTTGTGATAACCAAGTCAAATAGACACTTACACCAATTATCAATATCAACATAACTACTGAAACAATAATCGAAAAAACATCAACAGCCTTGATTTCCTCAAAATTTGAATAGACAAAAAAAGCTAGTATAGGACTAAACAACAAAAAGAAAAAAGAAAAGATATAGTACCTCAGATTCACCATGTAAGGTTTAATCTTAATTCCACGATACGTAGGAAGTAAACTCATATCCTCTCTCCTTTAGAAATTATCCCTTATGTTCCTGTTTTTGCTCAGGTTTTTGATCCTGCTTCTGTTCTTGTTTAGGTTGACCTCCACCTACACGCTTAACATTTTCAGCACGCAAAGCAAAGGCATGACCTTTAACCTCAGAAACGTTATTTCCACGTGAAATTGTATATGGATCTTCATAAATCCAAATTGTGGCATCACCAACAAGTTCAACTTCAGACATCATAGGAATATCATCTACAGAAACACCTTCTTCCAATTTAATTGGAATAATTTCTTGCATTTTATCTGAGAAAACTTCTGCATGCGTTGGATAATCAACAGGCGAACCATCTACCATTTTAAAGTTTTCAACAAAACCGATAAATACCAGTTTACCAAGCAATTCTTTTGCATTTACAGGGATTTCTGCATTATTAAATTTACGAATACTAAAAGCCATTATTTTTTTCTCCTATTTTCTATAATTTATTTCTCAAAACGCAATTCAGTTGCTTCAAATTGAATTTCTTCTTTTGTACCAACCAAACGTGTCACCATATTAAGCCCTGAAACAGACTTAACAAATGTAAGACCTCTTGTTTTTGGAACATCAGAATTAGCCAATCCATATACACGAATAATTACTGTACTTTGTTTATCCCCTGAAATCTCAAATTCTCGAAAAGGTACAAAATCATCATACGAACCATTTACTACTTCACGAAACTTCGGACTAACAACAACTTTAGAACCAATCACATTCAATCCCACAGGGAGTTTTTTAATTTTTGCCATTTTTTTAATTTCCTTTTCTATTTACATTTTTTTCTTTTTTAAAAAAACAAAAGGACGATAATTCCTGTTTACTTACCGTCCTATAAACAACATTCTTAATCTTTCTTACGCTTCATACCAACTAGACCTAGCATTGACAAGATACCAGTACCAACAAATCCAAGCATACTAGAAGCTGTTCCAGTTTCAGGTAGTGATGGCTGCGGTTGTGGTTTATGTGGCTCTTCTGGTTTCTTAGGCTCAGGTGTATGTGTTGTTACCTTCGCTACCATTTCTTGACCGTTAACAATGTTAACGAATTTGTTTTCGATTTCTCCACTTGCGATACGTTCAACTTCAATATAGAAGTCAACGTCAAACGTACCTTTAACACCTAGAGAGTTCAAAAACTCTTTGTCAATGGTATAAGCCCACTTACCGTCCTTTTCGTTCCAAGTTACTTTAACAATTTTCTTGATAAAGTCAGAGTTTGTACTTTGGTCAAACTCGAATTGGAAGGCATAAACAGAGCCTTTAGCAATCTTATCCCCAGCTTTTACAACTTTACCATCAGAAAGAACTACATCATACGGTAACACCATATCTTTTCCTGCTACATATTCAGTACCACGAATAATTCCTGACCAATTTCCAGTATAGCGATCATGCTTCAAATCAAGCATATCAATTCCATCATACTGATAAACTGAATCGTGTTTAACAGGAATGGTCACACCGTCAAGTAGGTAGCGAATATATTGGCCAATCTGTACTTCTTGGCCGTCCAAGACTTTCTTGTCGTCCTTTTGATCCAAAGCGTGTTTTTCAGGTTTCACATCAGGAACTTGAACAGTTACCAAATTAGAAATATAGCTATTTCCATAATCAACTTGATAAAAATCATTTTTGACTAACTCAGCCTTCTTAACAAGCAAACGAGCAGGAAGATCAATCGTAATATTCTTAGCTTGTTTTACATAGTTCTTATAGAATGAAGCAGAATCTTTCGCTACAAACATATAGAACTCACCTTTTGGATTCAAACCAGCTTCCTTCAAAATGTTTTGAATTTCTTGAGTACGTTCCTTATCAGAAAGAACATGATACATCTTGAATAAATTCTTAACATTTTTACCAGTAGAATCCTTCATAGTGATTTTACTATCATCAACTTGATAAGCACCATCTTGAACATCATCAACCATTGCCCACGTTTTAGCTACATTTTTTGAATCAGCAGTAAATGTTGAATATGGCTTATAATCAGTTGTCAAACTGAACTTCACATTTTTATCAAATGTGTTTGAACCATCAATACTACGCTCATAAGTATCTTTGATAGCCTTCACAGGTTTTGGAGTTGAAGGTTGAACACGTAAACGTGAATAATTCACTTTTACAGTAGGAACTAAAGGCATTTCAGGAATTTTTTTCTTCTCTGGTGGAGTTGGAGCAGGTGGAGTTGGAAGTGTTGTACGAGGTACAAACTCTTTTGGTTTTTCCAATTTTGGTTTTGGAATTTCCTTAGTATCTTTTGGCTGATACTTAGGCTCAACAGGTGGTTTTTTCAAAATATTGATTGGTACAGTTGCACTTGCTTTACCAAATAAACCTACAGCCCAGCCACCATCACCAAAAATTGATTCATCAGAAGGCATTTCTTTTCCTTCTTTTTCAGCATTACTTTTTGCCCATTTACGCTCCAAAGCAACTTTCTTAGCAGAATGAACACCTTCCCCATTATGATAAGCAAAATTCAAAGTAGAACCGTAACCAACAGAAATTACCGAACCTAAAGGAATATCTGCTTCATCCCGTACATTATCATACCCAAGATCACCAGCTTTCACACCCAAATCAGGAACATCAGAAGTCCAAGGAGTTTTATATTCACCCTTATAATAAGTTTTACCATTACGAGAAACTTTTTCTACTTTAGAACCATTCGGATTTAAAACTACTCCCTCTGAACCATCTTCATAAGTCATGTTAAATTCTTGACCATAATCAACATCATTAAACATTGACACAACAGCTAGATTCACTTTTTTGTGATTCTTCTCATAAAAGAATTCAATTTTAGTATTAAACTCAACTAGATTTCCATAAAGAAAGTTAATAGAACCACTATTATCTTTATTATGAATAGTAATTTTAGTAGCAGATAAAGGTTTACCATCTTCCTGCCATTCAGCTTCTACTTTATTAAAAGTAAAACGTGCTGAAATCTTTTCACCTTTTTCATTTTCAGCAACATTATGAAGCGTAAATGAATCCCCGACTTTAGGATTAAAAATTTGTTTAAAATAACCATCCACATCACGAAGAAGATCAGGACGACTACCACTAATAGTAGTATCATCATGAAGTCCAATATAATCTTTGACTTTTGTAAGTCCTTCAACACCTTCAAATGAAGCAGTCAATTTCTTATAATAGTTTACACTACCACGTTGGCTTTCGTCATAGTCACCATAAACCTTCACATTAGGCTTTTCAGCTTTCAAACCTTTCTTAGCAAGGTCTTCCTTCTGCTTATTATAAGCAGTCAATTCCTTATTGTAAATGGCTAACTTCTTATCATAACCAGCTTTTAGATCAGCATTCTCCTTTTCAACTTTTTCATTGTAGGCTTTTTGATCTGCTACGTTTTTGTTGTAGGTAGCTTCATTTTCAGCGTTGTCCTTTGCGATACGCTCATTTTCAGCTTTGGTTTCAGCTTCTTTTGTAGCATTGTCAGCAAGAATAGCTTTATTTTCAGCTTCAATACGATCGACTTCTGCTTTATGATCCGTTACAGCTTTGTCATACGCTTCTTGTTTAGCCTTGTTTTCTTTTTCAATTACTTCACGTTCTTTAGTAGTTTTATCTACCTTAGAAGAATAATCAGCAGTCACAGCTTTGACATCTTTTTCCTGTTTAGCATAATCAGCTTCAATTTCTTTCTGCTTACCTGCTACTGTTTCAGAGGTTGCAACACCTTTGTCCTGAACTGCTCCGACTTCAACTTTAACGCCTGCATCTTTAGCTTCTGTTACAGCTTTATCAAGATTGTCATGAGAAATAGGAACTTCCATTTCTGCTTTCTTCTCTACTGCAACAGGTTTATCAGTTGAAACTTCGTCAGCCGATACAGTACCATTAAATACCATTCCCAACATAGCAAGCGCAAAAATAACTCCACACGCTCCACCAACCTTCATCTTACGGATTGAACCATAAGCCTTAAACTCTTGTGATTTTAACATTTAATTATTTATCTCCTTTTCTAAAAACATTTATAACAAATTAAAACTCTCAATCACTTGATGGTGAACGAGAGCGTTTATAAACAACTACAATCATATTTTCTCCTTTTCTACAAACAAAAAAGCCAGTTTCAAACTGACTTTTTTTATCTATATCAAACCCATTTTCCTGAATAGTCAACACGATATTTACCTTGAACAATTTCATTACGAGCATAAGAGCCATCAGATTTCAAATAATACCAACCACCCCAATAACTATCGTAAATCCACTCATTCACAGCCATAGCTCCACTAGATTTGAGATAATAGCTACCCTGCCAAGCGTTGCTTACCATATAACCACCACTCTTAAAATAGTACCACACACCATCAATCTTCAACCATTGATGATTAACATAAGCACCACCAGCCTTCAAATAGAACCATGAACCATAGTATGAATCATAAATCCACTCTTTATCTGCCATCTTACCATTAGACTTCAGATAATAGCTTCCTTGCCAACTATCACGAACATAAATTCCATTTGATTTTAAGTAATACCATGCCTTATAAGAATTATCATAAATCCATTCAGATTCTGCCATCCGTCCATCAGATTTTAAATAATATGAACCTTTCCATGTATTAGTCAAACGTTTTCCAGCATTATAAAAATACCATGAACCATTCTCTTTTAACCAACCATTCTTGCTTGCTACAGGTTTATCCTGTTTTGGAGCAGATACATTCGGTTTAGGTTCATCTTGTTTTTGTGTCGATTGAGAAGGTTTCGTAGTAACAGAATTCTTCTTATCCTGTTCCTCTTTTCTTATTCTCTCCTTTTCTTTTTCTTCCTCTTCATTTAACCTATCAATTTCTTTAGAAATCTTTTCATACTCTTTATAAGAAACTTGTAATTTTTCTAGCTTACCCTTTTCAGATTCTAACTCTTTTTCTTTCTTTCCAAGAATTGACTTTCTGTTACTTTCTGTAGTATTCGCAGGAGTTTTTGTACTAAAATTCTTCTTAGTTGATTTTGAAAGTTGATCATCAGAAACCGTAATAAAGCTCATTTCTGTACCATCTTTCAATAAATTCATTGAAAATCCAAAATATTCAGCCTTACTAGGTTCACCCCAATTTAAACCTGAAATAGAATTAGCATGAAGGAATTCATCACCATCATACAAAAATCTTAAAATTCCATCATAGATAGCACGTTTTAATTCAGCTTTAGTAGATTGTTTTAAAACCGAAGAATACCCTACACTATTCTCATAGTATTGATAACCATACTCTTTTTCTTCATCTTCCTTACTAGAAGTAGGCAAACCGTACTCTCTAGCAACTTCATTAATTCCTTTCACATAGTGCCAATCCGAAATTCCTCTATTAGCTTCCTTTACCTTAGCAGAAAGTTTACTAGCAAAATCAATAGACGATTGAGCAAGAGTTAACTCAGGAGTTCCCATTTGCCTTCTTACTTGATTAATCATATCAAGAGCAAAATAATTCAACTCGATCACTACTTCTTTAGGAAGTTGATCCACATCATAAACTTCTATTTCATCAGAAGCAGCAGTTACAAAGTTATTCTTCTGCAATACTAACTTTGCACTTTCAGATTTTAGTATTTCTTCTGCTCGTTCTCGTTCGCCTTCACTCTTCTTTAAATTAAAATTATCTTTTAAAGCCTTAGCATACTCCGAGCTTACCTTAATAGTATTCTTTTCACTATATGGAACTTTCAAGGCTTCAACTTGTTTCTTCAAGCTATCAACCTTATTTTCACCTTCAAGAAGTGAATACCAACGACCATCAGCTAAGTAACCAGTAACACCGTTCTTTTTAGCAAGTTCACTTCTTTGACCATCCAATTCTTTAATCTTAGACTGTCTTGCAGAATCAGCATGAACAACACTACAACTAAACGCAAGCAAAGTTGCAGTTGAAATCAACGCAAACGACCTTTTGAAATTCATTATAAAATCCCCTTTTAACAATATTATTTATTTCATTATAACATATCTTTTCTATAAATAATTCACTTTCTTTTAAAACTCAATAATCACTCCATCTTCTCTAAAAGTGTTATACGTCCTTTCTATCTTAGAAATTATCTTACTGTAATAACTTCTAGTCAACTGACCTACAGCATACAACTGATAATATAAATCTTCACAACATTTCTTTGATGATACATAAACATCAGCACCATTTTTTACATGAGCATAGATTTTCAAATTCCAGCAGAATCGACTATAGATTCGATTATACTCTTTTATGATCCATTCTTCGGAATATGTTCTTAACCCCTCTTTATAACCATACTCTTCGATTTTAACACACCTCTCTCCTAGTACTCAATCTTATCTACTAGGTCAAGTAAGAATCGCTTCACTTCACTCTTATAAACATACTTAGTCTTATCATCAGCAAAAAAGCGAATAGTTTCTTCATAACTTTTCCCTTTAGTCAGCATTGTTACCAATCCATGAGAAAATTGATGGTGACAACCTAGATTATCTAAATCCTTTGTAGATAACACTTCTTCACGCTTCACAATGAATTGTTCATCTACATTGATAAAATCATCAATCTTACAGTTATAAAGGTAAGCTAACTTATACAGCTTATCAAGACTAGGCTCACAATCACCACTTTCATAGCGTTTATATGCTTTCTTTTGGATACCTAAATAATTTGCTAAATCATCTTCAGACTTATTATTTCTTTCTCTATACAAAATCAATGCTTTTGATACGTTAATCATTTTGATTCCTCTTTTCTTCTTCTTCTCTACACCTCTACTCATATTGTTAGTTTACATAAAAGAATACTTCTTATATTCCCTTGTGAAAACTAACAATACTTTCAATCTTTATCAGGACAAAACCCGTTTTATAAAAATTAAATGATTGTTAATTTTGTTTTTTGAGTAAAATTAAAAAGGCTTATATTTCAAAGCCTTTTCTTGTTACTCTTTTTTTGTATGCTCTTATCTTCGCACACTTTCAACTATATAGCCTACTCCCTTCGCCAAGGTCACGAATTTAAGGATAACTCAATATCCCCTCTTTCTTACCCAAAGGCATTAGCAAGATTTTACTCTCACACACCGACCATACAACACATAGACCTCACTATCTCACTCTAGCTACCTTCTAAGAAGTATCATTGACTGTTCTCAGCCGTCAGTTCCCTTTTCTTATCTACTAAGGCGAAAGGACAAAAAACCCAACATGAACCTTACAAACTCTAAACTCCTTGCCAACCACATTTACTTATGATATAATAATACCGTACATAAAACAAAATATCGTAAACAGCTTAGTAAGATGGAAACACACTTTGCTGGATTTTTGTTTTCAAAAAACTTAGAAAAGAGAACATTATGGTTGAAATCATTACTAAAACAATATCCATCATTTACAACATTATGAAGTTGTTAGTCCGCCTTTACATTAAATCTTTTGAATACTACCCAAAAATGACAACTTTTTGTACAATCTACGCAATTGTACGTTATCTATGGTTTCCGTAGTCTTACTAAAAAGTCAGCAAAGAGTTTAGAATCTATAAAGTTTTGTAGATACATTTCATGAAACATATCTACAATCAAACAAAACTTGACATTTTCCTAAAATTCACGTATAATTAAACTGCTACATTTAATCGTGTTAGTCAATGATTCGTTGTTGTCTGACACGTTTTTTATTAAATTTTCAAAGTTCACTTAACTTTTATATTGAATCAAAAATCTTACTACTTAAATTTACAAGCTCTACTTTCTTGAAACAACATTCAATACTGAAAATTAAAATTTGTCTTTTAAGTTGTATTCAGAATTTTTAAATTCCTATAAAATGTTATTATTAAGTAAAGTTTTTTTACTTAATTTTTATAAGCCATTGCTTATGTATCTATTATATAACCTATGGCTTATTTTGTCAACACTTTTTTAAAATTTTTTTAAAAAATTTTTGAAAGGAATAAATTATGATTATTGAAAGACTAAAAAAGCTACGAAAAGAAAGAAAATTAACTCAAAAAGATATTGCTACTTTCCTAAATATTTCTCAACCAGCTTATCAACAATTTGAAAGTGGTAAAAAGAAAATGAACCTCGAAACAATGGAAAAACTAGCAGACTTCTTCAATGTTTCCACAGACTATCTTTTGGGTAAAACAGATTTTCCTGATCTTGACTTAGAGGTTGACATAGACAACGCTATTGATAACTCAGTTGCCTATGATGGTACACCCATCACAGATAACGACCGTGAAATTATCAAAGACTTCCTAAAAGAATACTTTGCAAACAAGAAATAAGTATGAATCTAAACAAAGTTATAAAAGAGATTGAACAATTAAACTGCCAAGTTATCACTCTTAACAACTTATCAAGCAAAGGTAGATATGTTCTTGCAAACAACAAACACTTCATCTTCTTACGTTCTGACACAACAGACATTGAGAAAATAAACATACTTCTACATGAAAAACATCATCTAATCAATGACGACTGCAACAACTCACTTTCACAGATAGACACCTATAAAAATCATATAGAGAATGATAGTGAAAAAGCAAGAATCCTAGACTTTATGAGCTTAGTCAACAATGAATATCCTATAGATGATAGTTTCAACTTCCAAAACTATCTTGTAAATGCTGATATTCCTGCAAAATACGAAAACTACGTCAAAGAAATAGCCACCCATTTCTACAACGAAAACAAAAAAAATAACATTATCTAAGATAGTGTTATTTTCTTTTTTTATACTAAAATAACTTTTCCCCAAAACTCGTCATTACAAGTCACAAACAATTCATTAACCGTACTAGCCAGAGAGAAAAATCCGCCTTTTCCCTTTTTACACAACATAAATTTAACAAAATAGACTTCTAAATCCGCCTCATATTCTTTGTGAATCGTCATAACCTCATCAAAATCCATCTTATCTAACTGATCAGGATACTCTTTCAAAAAGTCCTTCACAAAATAATTAAACTTTGAAACCATATTTTTTGGAAGTCTATCTTGATAACTTATTTCTTTAATTTCCATACTCAATCCCCTAATCAACATTAGATAAAAAATCTTTCAAACGAACTATATCTCTATCTGTCAAATTCCCTATAATTTGAATTTTGATTTTCTTCCTATCTAGTTCATATGCTTGAACAGTATCAATCCAAGAAGGTTTTTCTAAACCTGCTTTAAACCAATCAATAATTTCAAAATACTTTGACTTAATTCTATCTGATTTATTTTCATATTTTGTAGTCAAGCGATAAGTTTTAATAACTTCATCATTAAACTCAATTACCATCGCAGGACGTGACTTTGAACCTGTCCCATCAGCATACTCAATTCTTGCAATCAATATTGAATATTCTTCTATTTTTTCCATTCTTCCTCCTAATATCTAATCATTATTCATCAAAGAATTTATCAATATCCTCTTGTTTACTAAAATCAAGTTTAACCAGTTTTGACTTTTCTTTCACTAATCTTTGAATATCTTTTTTTGCCTGTTCTACTTCTTCTTGACTATACTCTCTTTCATACAGACCAAGCTTAAAAGGTATACTTTTAGTCAACACACTTTGCTTCAAAAATAACTTCACAGCAGTTGTCATATCCAAACCCAATTCACTAAAAACTTCAGTCGCTTCTTTTTTTAATTTATCATCTACTCTTACAGCAATTTGTGACATAGCAATTCTCCTTTTTTATCTTGTATATCTATTGTATCACTTTTAGATAGACGATTCAACTTTTTATATCTATAAATACAAAATAAAATAGACCAGTCTCCTGATCCACTTTATTCTATATTCATTGACTAAAAATATACATTCCTTGGTTAGTTTTTGGTTAGTTTCTTAAAAAATACAATTTCTTAATTCTTCAATCCTTTTAAAATCAAAAAATCTAACTCCCACTTTAAATTACTACTATTATACCATATTTTTTAAAAAAGCCAATAACAGCAAGGTTTTAGACATTTTCTACATAAAAAAAGCTGGAAAATCTCTTTCCCAACTTCTTTTTACAATCAAATTTTACGTGTATTTACTTATTTTTTCAAGCGCTCAACATCGCGTGCAATCACCAATTCTTCATCTGTTGGAATAACCAAGACACGGATTTTCGCTGCATCAGTTGAGATGTCTCCCGTTACGCCAAAGATGTTCTTTTCTGGATCCACATCACAACCAAACCAAGAGATACCTGAAATGACATCCTCACGAACCAAAGCTGCATTTTCACCGATACCTGCTGTGAAGATAATCGCATCTGCTCCATTTAGGACTGCAAGGTATTGGCCAATATGTTTTTGGATACGATCGACGTACATTTCATAAGCCAAAGTCGCATCATGGTCTCCTGCTTCCATGGCAGCAATCACATCACGCATATCGCTTGACTGACCAGAAACTCCCATGAGCCCTGATTCACGATTGAGAACGCGACTAATATCTTCAGGGGTATTGAAATCCTCTGTATATTGCATGAGATAAGGGATGATAGCAGGGTCAATATCTCCTGTACGAGTTCCCATCATCACACCTCCAAGTGGTGTGAATCCCATAGAAGTATCCACAGACTTCCCACCCTTAACAGCTGTGATAGAAGCCCCGTTACCAATATGGCAGGTAATCAATTTCAAGTCTTCTAGAGGACGGCCCAAAAGTTTCGCTGCTTCTCCTGCGACAAACTGGTGGCTTGTCCCGTGGGCACCATATTTACGAACCTTGTTGTCTGTGTAGTATTTAGTTGGTAGAGGGTAGCGATAAGCCTTCTCTGGCATGCTTGTGTGGAATGAGGTATCAAATACGACAACACTGGTAATATCTGGAAGCAATTCCTTAAATGCGCGAATTCCAGCTGCGTTAGCTGGATTGTGAAGAGGAGCCAACAGTCCCAATTCCTCAACTTTTTCTAACACATCTCCCTCAACAACTGTTGATTCCTTGAAATATTCACCACCTGCAACGACG
>ERZ773067.333-NODE-333-length-29582-cov-5.267619_pt1 | contig 29582 bp, 25 predicted proteins | sample MGYA00580622_ERZ773067 | MGnify/ENA primary metagenome ERZ773067 (study PRJEB29015, sample SAMEA2737998) | human oral metagenome | biome: human oral; feature: human-associated habitat; material: dental | place: China | collected 2113 ...
GGCACGGGCCGCCGTCGAGAATCAGCGGGATGCGCCCTGCGAGGTCTTCGAGCACCGTCTCCGCTGTCGTCGGACTCGGCCTGCCCGACGTGTTGGCGCTCGGCGCGGCTAGAGGAAAGCCCGCCGCGCGAATCAGGGCGAGTGCGGCGTCATTCTCCGGCATGCGCACGCCGACCGTCGTGAGGCCGCCCGTGATCCGATCGGGCACAGCGGCGCGGCGGCGCAGCACCAAGGTCAGAGGGCCGGGCGCAAATGCCGCCAGAAGATGCTCCGCCATCTCGGGCACGTCGAGCGCCACTTCGTCGAGCATGGCGCGGTGCGCGATGTGCAGGATCAGCGGATTGTCCGAAGGCCGCCCCTTCGCCTCGTAGATCTTCGCGCAGGCGGCGGCGTCGAAGCCGTTCGCGCCGAGTCCGTAGACCGTCTCCGTCGGAAAGGCGACGACCTCGCCCGCACGAAGAAGATGCGCCGCCTCCTCGATGGCGGCTGCCGTCGGCGGCAGAACTTTTGTTGAAAACACAGACATTTCCTCCCCTGTCCGACGAACCGCGCACGCCCTCGCACCTTCGAAGCGGTGCGAAAAGGCGTGCGTCTTCACATACAAAAAGCGCCGCTTGCGCGGCGCAGCCTCATTTTCTCCACAGCACGACGACGCGCTCGATGCCTGCGAGATCCGGCAAGATCTCGACATCGCCCCAAGGCTCTTTCGCCAAGGCGCGAATCTTCTGCGCCTGACCGATGCCCGCCTCCACGGCGAGGAAGCCGCCCGCCCGCAAATACTGCGGCGCCGCCTCGACAAGACGCGCGTAGAAGTCCATGCCGTCAGCGCCGCCCTTGAGCGCGGTCATCGGCTCATAGCTGCGCACTTCGGGCGCAAGGCGCTCGACGTCGGCGTCGGGAATGTAGGGCGGGTTCGAGAGGATCGCATCGTATGCCGCATGGGAAAGCGGCGCGAGAAGGTCGCCCTCATGAAAATGCACGCACGCAGAGAGTCCCAGCCGCTCGGCATTCTCCCTTGCGACGGCGAGCGCCGCGCCCGAGATGTCAACGGCATCCGCCGCGACGTCTTCCGAAGCGTACTTGAGCACCGAGAGCGCGATTGCGCCCGTCCCCGTGCCGATGTCAGCGAAGCGCAGGGGCTTTCTCCCATTCTCTGCCAGCCGTCCCAATCTCTCGATGGCCGCTTCCACAAGGATCTCCGTATCGGGACGCGGAATCAGCGTCGCACTCGACACGGCGAAATCAAGCCCCATGAACTCGCGCCTGCCCGTGATGTAGGCCGTCGGCACGCGCCGCGCACGCTCGGCGACCGCCTTGCGAAACGCCGCAAGCTCTTCCTTTTCCAGCGGCTCGTCAAAATGGACGTAGAGGTAGATGCGCTCCTTTTTGAGCACATGCGAGAGAAGTACCTCGGCATCGAGGCGCGGCGTCTCGATGCCCTTTTCTGTGAAGTAGCCCTGTGTCCACGAGAGGATCGAGCCGATCGTCCAGACTTCGTGCGCCATCACTGGGCCTGCCTGAGCTTTTCCGCTTGATCCGCCGTGATCAGCGCGGCCAGAAGCTCATCCAAGTCCCCGTCGAGCACGGCCGCGAGCTTGTGCAGCGTCAGACCGATGCGGTGATCGGTCACGCGCCCCTGCGGGAAGTTGTAGGTGCGTATGCGCTCGCTGCGGTCGCCCGAGCCGACCTGGCTCTTGCGGTCAGCGGCGACCGTCGCCGCCTGCTCCTCGCGCGCCGCCTCCAAGATGCGCGCACGCAGGACGCGCATGGCCTTTTCCTTGTTCTTGAGCTGCGACTTTTCGTCCTGGCACTGCACGACGATGCCCGTCGGCAGATGGGTGATGCGGATCGCCGTCTCCGTGCGGTTGACGTACTGGCCGCCCGCACCCGAAGCGCAGTACGTGTCGATGCGAAGGTCGGCGGGCGCGATCTCGACCTCGACTTCCTCGGCCTCAGGCAAAACCGCGACCGTCACGGCGGACGTGTGGATGCGCCCGCTCGACTCCGTGACGGGCACGCGCTGCACGCGATGCGTGCCGCTTTCGTACTTCAAAAAGCTGTACGCGCCCGCGCCGTCGACGGAAAAGGAAATCTCCTTGAAGCCGCCGATCTCCGTCGCGTTCTTGTCGATGACGTCGACGCGCCAGCCGCGCCGCTCGGCGTAGCGTGCGTACATGCGGAAGAGGTCGCCCGCGAAGAGCGCCGCTTCCTCGCCGCCGACGCCGCCCCGGATCTCGACGATGACGTTCTTCGCATCGTTCGGATCTTTGGGCAGGAGCAGGATCGGCAGCTCGCGCTCCAACGACTCCAGTCGTGGGCGCAGTTCGGCGATCTCGTCCTCGGCGAGGCGGCGCATGTCTGCGTCGGGATTGTCGTCGAAGATCGCCTTCGCCTCAAGAAGCCCCTCGCGCACCTTCTTGTACTCGCGGTACTTCTCCACGATCGGCACGAGCTGCGCGTGCTCGCGGCTCAGCTTTTGCCACTTCGGCATGTCGGCGAGCACCGCCGGATCGCTGATCAGCGACTCAAGCTCGCGATATTTTTCCTCTACGGCATGGAGCTTGTCCAGCACGTCGCATCTTCCTCACTTTCCTTCGCCCGCAGCAAAAGCAGCCGCAGGCGTTTCGTACACAGCCGTTTCCGAATCCGCCGCCTTGCGGTAATCGGCGCTTCCTGCAGGAATCTTGTCCTCGGGCAGCGCCGCCTTCAGCGACTCGATCGCGACTTCGAGCATCGAAGCGTCCGGCTCGCGCGTCGTCAGCCGCTGCAGCCAGAGTCCGGGCAAAGAGAGCGCGTGAACGAACGCGTTCTTGCTTCTGCCCGCCAGGCGGATCGCCTCGTAGGAGATCCCTGCGACGACGGGCAGCAGCACGATGCGGCTCACGATGCGCAGCCAGAGATCGGGCCAGCCGAGGAAGGCGAAGACGAAGATGGAGACGAGCATGACGATCAGGAGGAACGACGTGCCGCAGCGCGGATGGAATCGCTCGAACTTCTGCGCGTTCTCCGCCGTCAGCGGAAGCCCCGCCTCGAAGCAGAAGATCGTCTTGTGCTCCGCGCCGTGGTACTGGAAGACGCGCTGAATGTCCTTCATGCGCGAGATGCCCCATATATAGGCGAGGAAAATGGCGAGGCGCAAAAAGCCCTCGGCGAGGTTCAAAAAGACGGGATCGTCCGACCACGCATGGAAGAGCTTCGCCGCTCCCGTCGGCAATGCGATGAAGAGCACGGCGGCGAGCACGAAGGCGACGGCAATCGTACCCGCCAGCTCCTTGTCGGAAAGCTGCTCTTCCTCCTCGCCCGCCATCTTCGCCGACCACGAAAGCGAGCGGATGCCGATGACGAGCGATTCGACGAGCGCGACCGTGCCGCGCAGGAATGGCTTCTTAAAGACGGGGAAGCGGTCGGAGAAGGAGCGCACCTCCTTCGACTCGACGGAGATCCTGCCGTCGGGCGTGCGCACTGCCGTCGCCGAACGAGCGGGTCCGCGCATCATCACGCCCTCGATGACCGCCTGCCCGCCGACCATGAGTTTTTCGTCCAAAGAATTTCCTCCTCATATCCTGTTTCACCGGCGAAACAGCAGCGGATCGCCTGCGAAAAGCTCTTTTGTATCACATAAAGAAGGGGCAGGGCATTTCTGCCCTGCCCCAGCACCTTACTGCTTGCCGTAGCGCTTGTTGAACTTCTCGATGCGTCCGCCGGCAGCGACATCGCGCTGACGACCCGTGAAGAACGGGTGGCACTTCGAGCAGACATCCACGCGCAGTTCCTTCTTCGTCGACCCGGTCTTGAACGTGTTGCCGCAGCCGCACGTCACCGTCGCCTCGAAGAATTCCGGATGAAGCCCTTCCTTCATTCCTATACACCTCACTTTTTCCCAGACGGGTAATGCATTCAAGCAAACTATGCGCTCGCTTGGTCCGACCTTCCCCCATCGCTGGGTCAAAGCCTTTTGCGGGCATACGCCCGCCGTTCCATCATTATAGCACAGCCTATCGTACGCCGCAAGGGCAAATCGCGAGAAACTTTCTCATGCACAGGAGCGAACGGCCGCTGTGGAACGCGGTTAAATCGTGTAGACGCGGATCGCGTTCGTATTGCCCTCTTCCGACTTGATGCCCGACGTGATGATCGTCAGATCGCCGCGCTCGACGCAGCCCTTTTCGACCGCCGCCGCCGTAGCGTTCGCAATCATCTCGCCCTCGTCAGGCCAGATGCCCGCCGCCTTGATGGGATAGACGCCCCAGCGCAGGTTCAGCTGGCGCATCGCCTTTGCATCGGGCGTGTAGGCGACGATGAGGGATTTCGGGCGGTAGTGCGAGATGATACGCGCCGTATAGCCGCTGACCGTCGGCGTGATGATCGCGTCGGCATTCAGCTCCATCGCCATCTGCACCGTCGCATGGGCGACCGCACGCGTGCGCGACTTGAGGTCTTCAAGGCCCGTGCCCTGATACATCTTCTTGTAATGCAGCGAGGACTCCGTGCGAAGCGCGATCGTCGCCATCGTATGAACCGCTTCCGCCGGATAGTCGCCGCTCGCCGTCTCGCCCGACAGCATGATGGCGTCCGTGCCGTCGAGGATCGCGTTCGCGACGTCCGAAGCCTCGGCGCGCGTCGGACGCGGATTCGTCGTCATCGATTCGAGCATCTGCGTCGCGACGATGACGGGCTTGCCCGCCTTGTTGCACTTCGCGATGATCTCTTTTTGAATCAGAGGCACATCCTCGGCCGGGATCTCGACGCCGAGGTCACCGCGTGCAACCATGATGCCGTCCGAGACCTCCAGGATCGAGTCGAAGTTCTTCACGCCCTCAAGGTTCTCGATCTTCGGGTAGATCTCCATCCTGCCGTTGTGCTCTTCGAGCAGCTTGCGGATCTCCTTCACGTCGTCAGCACGCTGGATGAACGACGCCGCGATGAAGTCCATATCCTGCTCGATGCCGAAGAGGATGTCATTCTTGTCCTGTTCCGAGATCGGCGGCAGCCCGAGGGGAACACCCGGCGCCGCGACGCGCTTCCTCGTGCTCATCTTGCCCGAGTTCAGAATCGTCGTCACGATGTCCTTGCCCTGGATCTTCTCGACCTTCAGCTCGACGAGTCCGTCGGAAAGGAGCAGCTTGTCGCCGGGCTTGACCTCCGTGTAGAGCTTCTTGTGGTTGACCGAGCACTTCGTCTCATCGCCCGGCGCGTCGTCGTACGTCAGAAGGAACGACTTTCCCGCTTCGAGCATGACCGAGCCGTCCTTGAATTCGCCGAGGCGCATCTCCGGCCCCTTCGTATCGAGCAAGAGCGACACGACCTGCCCCGTTTTCTCGGCTGCCTCGCGCACGCGATCAATGCGCTTCAAATGCTCCTCATGCGTACCATGCGAAAAGTTGAAGCGCGCGACATTCATGCCGTTCTCAATGAGCTTCTCCACCATGCCCGGCGCATCCGTAGATGGTCCCTGCGTGCAAACGATCTTCGTCTTCTTGTTAAGCATACTTCATCCTCCATCCATGCATACAAGATATTCTCGTATTTTTATTGTACTACGAAATCTTAAGCCCGACAAGCCCAAAGGGCGCAGGCGGGCTTTAGATTTCGTTGTCCAGCTTCGCTGGGCTACGAATCCTTTTCCCCCGCCCGACAAGCCCAAAGGGCGCAGGCGGGCTTTAGATTTCGTTGTCCAGCTCAGCTGGGCTACGAATCCTTTCTCTTACGTCCGACAAGCCCGAAGGGCGCAGGCGACTCTTAGAAATCGTTGTCCAGCTCCGCTGGGCTACGAATCCTTTTCCCCTGCCCGACAAACCCTTCCCTTAAAACTTCCCAAGAATTCCCTTTTCCCGCCCCCATAGTCGCATAACATCGAAAACTATGCTATAATGACGCAAGAAAACCGCGACAATCATCCCAAAGAAAAATTATCATCTCGCAAGAAAAGAGGCACAACGATGAACGAAGTCATGGAAACGATCAAGAAGCGGCGCAGCGTGCGCGCTTTCCTGCCGACAATGCCGCCCGCCGACATCGTGCGCGACATCGTCGAGGCGGGGCTGTATGCGCCGCGCAGCATGGGCAGCGAATCCGTGCGCACGATCGTCATCACGGACAAGGTCATGCGCGAAAAGCTCGTCGAACTGAACTGTCAGATCGGCCATTGGAAGAAGGGCTTCGACCCCTTCTACGGTGCGCCCGTCATCCTGCTCGTCATCGCGGACAAGGACGATGTGAACTATCTGTGCAACGGCAGCATCGCCATCGCCACGATGATGCTCGCCGCCGAATCGCTCGACATCCATACATGCTGGATTCACCGCGCCAAGGAAGAGCTGGAGCAGCCGCTCGGTCAGGAGATTCTTTCGCGCGCCGGCATATTCTTCCGCCCCGGCCAATACGTCGGCATCGGCCATCTCGCGCTCGGTTACGCGGCAGGCGACGTGCCCGATCCCAAGCCGCGCAACGAGAGCCGCATATCCTACATCAGTTAGGAATCGCAGGCTAGACGGCCATCCCGGCACGATCCCCCATCCTGCCGCAGGGAAAGCATCCAAGACTCGCTGAATGGAGGAAATACGATCATGGTCAAACGTGAGAAGCGGGAGTTCTTGCTCCTGCTCATCTTTGGAGCAATCATCTTGCTGGCGGCGAACGGCAGTCTCGCCATCACCGATCCCGTCGAATCGAACTACGCGCTGACGGCGAAGGAGATGGTCGCCTCCGGCGACTATCTCTCGCCGCGTATCTTCGGCAACTATTGGTACGACAAGCCCGCCTTCTTCTATTGGGAGATGATCGCCTCATGCCTCATCTTCGGCATCAATGAGTTCGCGCTGCGCTTCCCGAGCGCCGTCATGGGACTTTTGAGCCTCACGCTGCTCTACTTCTTCGCGCGCCGCCTCTACGGACATCGAACGGCACTCCTTGCGGGCGGCCTCTTCGCCAGCTCCGTCGGCTTCTGGTACGTCGGCAAGGCGATCATCACGGACATGACGCTCTTCTTCTTCATGAGCGCGACGCTCGTCTCTTTCTACCTCGGCTACGACTCAGGAAAACGTGTGCGCTACTACGCCGCCTTCTTCTTTGCAGGGCTCGCCGTCCTCACGAAAGGGCCGATCGGTTTCCTCCTGCCGGGACTCCTGCTTGCCGTCTACCTCGTGCTCCGAAAGGATGCGAAGGAGCTTCTTCGCCTTCGCTGGGGCGGCGGCATGATCCTCTTCCTGCTCGTTGGCGGCAGTTGGTACTACGCCATGTACAGCCTGCACGGCGCAGACTTCCTCGGGACGTTCTTCGGCACGCACAATTTCCTGCGCGCGACCGTCTCCGAACATCCCGGACAGAATGTCTGGTACTACTACATCCTTCTTTTCCTCGCGAGTTTCTTCCCATGGTCCTTGCCGCTCGTCTGGTGTATGGCAAAAAAAATCTGGCAAGAGAGGGGAGCCGCCCTGCGCCGCGCCTTTGCGGAAAAGGACACGCTCTTCCTGCTCGTCTGGGCGCTCGGCACGATTCTCGTCTATCAGTGCATGGCGACGAAGTATCCAACCTACACCTTCCCTTCGGTCTTCCCCATCGCCATCCTGGCGGCGCGCCTCCTCGGCGGTTTCGACAGGAAGCGCATGAGCCTCTTCATCGCCGCCTTCGGCGTCTTCTATCTGACCCTCTTCGTCCTCGTCGCCGTTCCCATGTGCCGAGAGAGAGGCGGCGCACCCGCCGCCGCTCTCGTGCACGATCTTCCCGCGCACATACCCGTCATGAGCTACCGCGAGCACACGTACAGCGTCGGCTGCACGTTCTACTCGGACAAGGCCATATATCTGCTGACGACGCGTGAAGATGTCGAGCGAAACGCACCAAAACCCGGCACGTGGACGGCGACGAACATCATGCCCTTTTACGCCATCGAGGATCTTTCGGCACTCAGCGAGTTCTACGTCCTATGCCCGAAGGAAACGCCCGTAAAAGAGGATTTCGCTGCCCACACCAATCTCGAAGGACGCAAGTTCATACTGTGCGACAGCAATGAGACGGACGAACTCTGGCATATATCGAGCGTGAAATAACCGCGTCTTTATAGCGCATCTTACGAAAAACAGCCCTGCGGCATGCCGCAGGGCTGTTTTCTGCTCCAGTGAAAGGAGACGGCAAAAACCTGACCGCTGACGGATTCCTGTGCCGCCCTTTCTCCTATCCCTCGACGATCTTCACGCCGCTCGACGTGCCGAGGCGCGTCGCTCCGGCGGCGATCATCGCTTCGGCGTCCGCACGGCTTCGGATGCCCCCCGCCGCCTTGACGCCCATCGCCTCGCCCACGCTCTCGCGCATGAGTCTCACGTCAGCTGCCGTTGCGCCGCCTGCAGCAAAGCCCGTCGACGTCTTGACGAAGTCCGCTCCCGCCTCCTTCGCGAGAAGGCACGCGCGGCGCTTCTCCTCGTCGGTCAGTAGGCACGTCTCGATGATGACCTTCGTCAGCGCCTTCCCTCTAGCCGCCCGGACGACGGCCTCGATGTCCGCCTTCACATAGGCGTCGTCGCCATCCTTGAGCCTGCCGACCGCGATGACCATGTCCACCTCGTCCACGCCGTCTGCAACCGCCTGCTCCGTCTCGAACGCCTTGACCGCGGACGGCGTCGCCCCCTGCGGAAAACCGATGACCGTGCATGTCTTTACACCGCTGCCTCGAAGCGCCTCGGACACGTACGATACCCAGATCGGACTCACGCAGACCGAAGCGAAATGATACGCCTTTGCCTCCTCGATGAGCTTTGCCACATCCGCCCTCTGCGCATCCGTCTTGAGCAATGTATGGTCGATATACTTTGCCAATTCCATAAGCTTGCCTCCCTACCCAATAGTTCTCCTGCCTAACAGTATACCACAGCATGAAAGAGCAAGGGAGAAGCCCAAAGGACGCAGATCGATTGACGTACCTACTTGCGTACGTTATAATGAAACAAAGCGAAAGGAGGCGTCCCATGACTGCCATCAATGCCACAACGGCACGCAAAAACCTGTACCAACTGATTGCGGATGTGAACGACAGCCGCACACCGATCACCATCACGAACATGCGCGGCAAGAATGCCGTCCTCATTTCGGAGGATGACTGGCGTGCCGTCGAAGAAACCCTTTATCTCAATGCAATCCCCAACATGACCCAGAGCATCCTCACAGCCGATGAAGAGCCGCTGTCCGAATGCACGACGTATGACCCGAGCGAGGCGTGGTGATGTACCTTGTCAAATTCAGCAAACAAGCAGAAAAAGATAAACAGCGCTTGAAAGCTGCCAGCTTGGAAAAGAAAGCAAGGGAGTTGCTTGACATCCTATTGCAAGACCCGTTCCAAAATCCCCCGCCCTACGAAAAACTCGTAGGAAACCTAAAAGGGAACTATTCACGCCGCATCAACATACAGCATCGGCTGGTATATTCTGTGCTGCCAAATATTGCAGGCTATGACGACTTGTCGGGACACCCCGCCGATGGCATCGTTCTCATCAAGCGCATGTGGACGCACTATGCATAGAAGGAACGGCGAAGCCGTCGCACAGGGTTCTCTGCGGCGGCTCTTTTTTGTATGTGCATCTCATGGTATAATATAAGCTACACGCACAAACGTCCACTTTGTGGACATTGTGCGCCGCCCTTACAGAAGCCTAGCCAATCGGTCTGCACCTTCGGCTTGACCTCTTGGGGCTTCATGGTAAGCTACACGCACAAACGTCCACTTTGTGGACATTGTGCGCCGCCCTTAATGAAAGTTACCCAATCAGTCTGCGCCCTTCGGGCTTGACTTCTTGGACTTTCATAGTAAAAACATGCCGCACCGGTCAAAGATTGAGCGTCCGGCTGGAACAAGAAGAGTATGATTACGCGTCAAGGATTGAACCCACACGATGAAAACACCGCTCCACTATCAGATTTCCGAATACGACTGCGGGCCGACGTCCATGCTCAATGCCATGAGCTTTCTCTTCTCCCGCGAGGAGCTGCCGCCCGAGATCCTGCGCAATACGATGCTCTACTGCCTCGACTGTTACGGCAAGGAGGGGCATCCGGGCAAAAGCGGCACCTCATGCATGGCGATGATGTTCCTGTCGAACTGGCTCGACGGCTTCGGCAAGGCAGGGCTGCTTCCCGTATCGAGTCGCTATCTTCGCGGCGAGGAAGTATTCATCGGCGAAGGCAGCCGACTCAACGACGCGCTGTGCCGCAAAGGTGTCGCCGTCGTGCGCCTGTGGTTCGAGGTCGAGCACTATGTGCTCATGACGGGCGTCGAGGATGAGGAAATCCTGCTCTTCGATCCCTATTATCAAGAGGAGGCGTTCGAGGGCGCGGAGTCCCCTGTTCGCATCGACCTCGCGCATCCCCTATGGTACAACCGACGCGTCCCTTTCTCCTTCTTCAACCGCGAGACGCAGGAGTTGTACGCGCTTGGGAAGAAAGAGGCGCGCGAAGCCGTGCTTCTCTTCAACGATACGACGAAGCTCACGGCAGAGAAATCCATCGAATACTTCATCTGAACGATTGCCCAACCGCGCAGATTACATTAAAAAAGCCGCTGCATGTCCGAAAGATTCATGCAGCGGTTTTCTTTACGCTAAGTCCTGAGAAGCCATGTCATAAGGGCGCAGGCTTTCATTTTTTCTCCGCCTTCGACGGTGGTTTCAGCTGCGCCGCCATCTTCGACGAGGATTTCGTCGAAGCGTCTGTGGAAATCACTTGTTCCTGCAGCGGTTTTGCCGCGGGCTGCGGGCGCACTTTCAGCTCGATGCCGGCACGCGGATTCATCTCGCTGCGTCCCTTGAAGATGCCGCCGTCCTCGATCTGGAAAGCGTTCACCTTGACATCGCCGATGAGCTGCCCTGCGCTGTGGATCGTCAGTCCCTCTTCCGTCTGCGCGTTGCCGTGCACCGTGCCCGATACGTCAAGCGAGCGCGCCGAGATGTTGCCCGTGACCATGCCCGTCTCCCCGACGATCACGGAGCCGGAGAGTTTCAGCTCGCCCTCGATCTCCCCGTCGATGCGCAGATTCCCCGTGCCGCTGACCTCGCCATGAATCTTCGTGTTCTTGCCGATGATTGTTTCTATATCGCCCGAAACGGAACTGTCATCGCGCCTTTTCATCACACCAAACATAGACTCCCCACTTCCTATAGATAGCTTGCCGGATTCACCGTCTCGCCATTGACATGGATCTCATAGTGGACATGCGGCCCCGTAGAAAAGCCCGTGCTGCCCATATAGGCGATGACCTCGCCGCGCTTCACATGCTGTCCTTCGTGCACCACGACTTCGGACGCATGACCGTAGCGCGTGAGGATGCCGTTGCCGTGGTCAATGTCGACCATATTGCCGTAGCCGCCTCCGTTCCAGCCGGCCGTCGTCACGACGCCGTCCGCCGTCGCCACGATGGGCGTCCCCATATCGTTGGCGATGTCGATGCCCGGATGGAAGTCCGTGCCGTTCCAACGCCAGCCGAAGGGTGACGATATGTCGCCCGATGTCGGCCAGCCTGAAGGGACATTTCCCGGCACGCTCGTCCGTGCCATCTTATCCTTTTCAGCCGCACGCGCCGCCGCTTCTTCTCGCTGCTTCTCATATCTCGCTTCGAGCTTCGCCAGGCTTTCGCGCCGCTCAGGCAGACCACGCGACACCGCATCGAGTGCACGTCGCACCTGCGAGACTTCCGCCGGCACGGCCGGCCCGCCCTGTCCCGTATGCTTGGCAGACTCGTCCGCCGCCCCCTCGTCGAGCAGGCGTCGCAGCGTCTTCTCGCGCTCTGTGAGCTTTTCCATCTCACTCTGCAGATTCTGCGCCTCCTTGGCAAGCTCCTTCAGCTCTGCCTGACGGCCCGTCTCGGCGGGCGTCTCCGCCTTCGTGTCCGCCGTGCCGCTCCAAAGGCTGTACGACATATAGCCGAATCCCGCCAGCAAAACCACGGCAAGAGCTGCCAGAGCGCACGCCAGAAGCTTCAGTCTCCGAACGGAGAAGCTGTAGCTTCGCACTGTCTCGCCCTGGTGCGGAATGACCTTCAGCGTATACTCACGCTTGTCCGGCTTCTTTCCCTTCGTATTCAAGCCACGATCCCCCAACGATTTTAAAGAATGGCACCACTTTTTCTCATACAACTATCATTATATCATAGAAGAAAAGAAAATATCAAATGGTTTGGGAAATCCGTCCTTATGTCGCATACGCGCTCCTACTTGCGCCACACAATGACGAGCGGCCGGCCGAACTCTTTCTTGAACTGCTTGCAGAAACTCTGCATCTCGAAATCCGTAGCGCGGGTGTCGGCATCGGGCGCGGCAATGACGGAGAGCGCGACGCCCTCGGACGTTGCCGCCGCCTCGAACCCTGTGACAAGACCCTCGTAGGTCACATCGGCGGCTTCGGCGAGCGCGAGCAGCGTCGCGAGCTTGCGGATCTCCTTCCACTCGGGCTGCGTGACCATCATGGCATAGCGATACGAGCGCATGATCTTGTTGCTGATGCCGTGATGGAAGCCCGCGATGAAGGACGCCTTGAGCTGCTCCTTCTGCGTCATGCCGTAGAGCGGCGCGTTGTTGATGATGAAGGCGGAGTTTCGCGCGTGCTCGTAATAATTGACAATCTTGCCCGCATCGTGCAGCCACGCGGCAACGGACAGGAGGTCGCGCGAACGCTTCGGAGCACCGTGCAGGCGCCTCAGCTGGTCGAAGAGGCTCAGGGCGAGATCGTGGACGCGCCCTAGATGCTCCATGCGCCGCTCCACGCGCTTCAGGTAGTTCTCTACGCTCGCCTTGAGCACGTCCTTGACGACGGGCGAGCCTGCACCGTATTTCTTGCCGTAATACTCGTAGAAGACGCCGTCTCGGAGGCCGCAGCCCGAAACGATGAGGTCTTTGCCGCCGCTGAACTCCATGAGGCAGCGCGCGATCGTCGCACCTGCGACGATGATATCGGCGCGTTCCGTGGAAAGCCCGCCGAACTTCCTGCGGTTCGTGCAGCTCGACTTGATGATGGCCTGATAGCAAGGCTCGAAGCGTTCGCGCGGAATGATGTAGTTGTGGATGCGCGCGAGCTGGTAGCTCGTCTTGTACTGATCCATCTTCGCGAGGTTTCGGACGGTACCGCCGATGCCGATGACGGGCAGACGCCTGTCCTTCGCCCAGGGAATCATCTCGCGGAACTTCTTTTCCACATGCTTTATGCACTTGTCGAGGACGCCCTGCGTCACGATGTCCTGCATGCCGAACTTGTCCGTCATCGTCACCGCGCCCAAAGGTACGGAAACTGACTCCTTGATCTTGCGGTTCAAAACGAGCGACACCTCGATCGATGCGCCGCCGAGGTCGAACTGGATGAAATCCTTCGCGTCTATCGTGTTCACGACGCCGAGGTAGCCGAGGTATGCCTCGCGCTCACCCGAGATGATCTCAATCTCGATGCCTGTCTCTTCGCGGATGCGCTCGATGAACTGCGCCCCATCGGATGCGCTCCTCGCCGCCGCTGTCGCGACCGCGATGCAGCGCGTGACCTGCATGACCCCCATCATGTGCTTGTAGACATGCAGGCACTCAAGCGCACGCTTCACGCCGTCGGGATTGAGCCGACCCGTTTCCGACATGCCCTTGCCGAGCCGAATCGCCTCCTTTTGCTGATATTGCAGGAAATACGAATGGTTGTCGTTGATCTGCATGACGATGAACCGAATGCTGTTCGACCCCATGTCGATGATCGCCAGATTTTCCATCGATGCTCCCCCTCGCTTTGATGCTATTTTTAACGTAAGTATAGTATAGCAATTCTGCCGCGATGCTTCAAGATTTGCCTGCGCCCTACGGGCTTGTCGAGGCTAAGAATTCATAGCCACAGCGGTGCTGGACAATGACTTCTAACCCTCGCCTGCGCCCTACGGGCTTGTCGAGGCTAAGAATTCATAGTACAATAACATAGTATGGATAGGCAGGAAACGGGGGTGTCCCCGTTATCGACAGATCAGGAGGGAAATGTATGGCATTGATGGATACATTGAAGAAGACCGATGAGAAGATCGCTTCGGCGCTGGAGGCGGAGCTTTCGCGCCAGCGTCACAAGCTTGAGCTGATCGCTTCGGAGAACATCGTGAGCCGCGCCGTCATGGAGGCGCAGGGAAGCGTGCTCACGAACAAGTACGCCGAGGGCTACCCGGGCAAGCGCTATTACGGCGGCTGCGAGTGCGTCGACGTCGTCGAGACGCTTGCCATCGAGCGTGCGAAAGAGCTGTTCGGCGCAGGCTATGTCAACGTGCAGCCGCACTCGGGCGCACAGGCGAACATGGCGGTGTTCTTCTCGCTGCTTTCGCCCGGCGACACCTACATGGGCATGAATCTCACCGACGGCGGACACCTCACGCACGGCAGCGCCGTCAACATGTCGGGCAAGTACTTCCACGTCGTCCCCTATGGCGTGGACAAGGAGACAGAGTGCATTGACTACGATGCGCTGGAAAAGCAGGCGAAGGAAGTCAAGCCGAAGCTCATCGTCGCCGGCGCTTCCGCCTATGCGCGCATCATCGACTTCGAGCGGCTCTCCGCCATCACCAAGGCGGTCGGCGCCTACCTCATGGTCGACATGGCGCACATCGCGGGACTCGTCGCGGGCGGCATGCATCCAAGCCCGCTGCCGTGGGCGGATGTCGTGACGACGACGACGCACAAGACGCTTCGCGGCCCTCGGGGCGGCATGATCCTCACGAAGGACGCGGAATTCGGCGCACAGTTCAACAAGGCGATCTTCCCCGGCATCCAGGGCGGCCCCTTGATGCACGTCATCGCGGCGAAGGCCGTCGCCTTGGAAGAAGCGCTGCAGCCCGCCTTCAAGGAATACGCCGCACAGGTCGTGAAGAATGCCAAGACGCTCGCCGCCGCCTTGCAGGAAAAGGGCTTCCGCATCGTCTCGGGCGGCACGGACAACCACCTGATGCTCGTCGACCTCAGGAGCAAGGGCGTCACGGGCAAGGAGGCGCAGAACCTCCTCGACGGCGTCGGCATCACGGCAAACCGCAACACGATCCCCTTCGAGCCGTTGTCCCCCTTCGTCACGAGCGGCATCCGTCTCGGCTCGCCCGCGCTCACGACGCGCGGCTTCAAAGAGGCCGACATGGAAGAGGTCGCCGCCATCATCGCGCTCGTGCTCGATCATGCGACGGACGCGGCTGCGCAGGAGGAAGCAAAAAAACGCGTTGACGCCCTTTGCGAAAAATATCCCCTTTACGAGTGAGGAGGCATCCCATGACTCAGGAAAACCAAGCGGATCTCGCCGTGCACATCGTCGATCATCCGCTCGTCCAGCACAAACTCACGCTCATGCGCCAGAAGGAAACGGGCACGAAGGACTTTCGCGAGCTTCTCGAAGAGATCGCCATGCTCATGGCTTACGAGATCACGCGCGACCTGCCGCTTGAGGATGTCGAGATCGAGACGCCCGTCGCTCCCTGCCGCGTGAAGAAGCTCGCGGGCAAGAAGCTCGGCATCGTTCCCATCCTTCGTGCGGGACTCGGCATGGCGGAAGGCGTGCTGCGCCTCATCCCCGCTGCCCGCGTCGGACACATCGGACTCTATCGCGATCCTGATACGCTGCAGCCCGTCGAATACTTCTGCAAACTGCCGGGCGACATCGGTGAGCGCATGTTCATCGTCGTCGATCCCATGCTCGCCACGGGCGGCAGTTCCGCCGCAGCGCTCGACCTTTTGAAAAAAAAGGGCGCGAAGAGCATCGTGCTCCTCTGTCTCGTCGCTGCGCCAGAAGGCGTGCGCGCCGTCAATGCAGCGCATCCCGACATCCCCATCTACGTCGCCGCCGTCGATGACTGCCTCAACGAACACGGCTACATCGTCCCCGGCTTGGGCGACGCCGGCGACCGCATCTTCGGCACGCTGTAAGCCCGCACGAACATCTACTTTGCAAGTATCGTAAAGCATCGTGCGCGATGCACCAAGAAACGTGCACCGCGCCCCTTTACAAGCGGAAAAAGATGTGGTAAACTAGCGAAGTACCTTTGAGGAGAGGTGTCCGAGTGGTCGAAGGTGCTTGACTCGAAATCAAGTGTGCAGCAATGTACCGTGGGTTCGAATCCCACCCTCTCCGCCATTGCAAATTAAGGCTTCCGAGCGCTGTGCTCGGAAGCCTTTTCGTTTTCCGGCGCATGGGAGAATCCCACACATTTGCGAATTCACACATCATCCCGCTGCATCATTTCCAACACCTCGCCGAGCCTTCTCGCCACATCCTGCACCTCGATCGCCTTCATGCAGGCATTCGTGCCCAGGGGGCAGCGCGTCTTGCAGCAGGGGGCGCACGGGTACGGCGACTCGATGAAGAAGTTGCGTCCGTGCAGCGGGCCGTAGATCGTCGGACGCGTCGGTCCCCATAGGCTCAGCGTCGCGAGGCCGACGGCGGCGGCGATGTGCAGGGGGCCGGTGTCGGGGCACAGAAGGAGCGTCGCTTCCTTCATCAGCGCCGCCGTCTCAAGGAGGCTCGTCTCGCCTGCGACGGAGACGGCTTTGCCGCGCCATGATACTTCGAGCGTCTTCATCGCTTCATCAATGACGGGACGATCGGCGCCGCTTCCCAAAAAGACGATCTGCACATCTTTCGGAAGAGCGGCGAGCGCGGCGCAGAAGCGCTCGGGCGGCCACTCCTTGCTCTGCCACGTCGTGCAAAGGCTCACGAGCACGATCGGGCGATCGGGCGTGATGGAGCGTGCGGCGAAAAAGGGCGCGGCGAAGCCCGTGAGAGCAGCAGGAAGCTGCAGCGCGATGCGCGTGTCCTCATGCGCGATGCCGAGCGGCGCAAGGGAAGCGAGGTAGCGGCGCACCTTGTGCGGCTCCGCCATCTTCGGCGCCTTCTCCGTCATGAAGAAGCCCGCGCCCTCGTGGCGCTCGCGCACGCCGATGCGGCGCGGCGCACCCGAAAGACGCGCGAGAATGCCCGTCAAGAGGAGATCCTGCACGTCGAGCGCGATGTCAAAGCGGCGCGGCACGAGAAGCGCACGCGCCTTGCCGAGCAGGCGAAAAGCCTCCGGAAAGCGTCCATGCGCCACGGCGCGGTCGAAGATCCGCCTGTCCCATACGAGCAGCTCGTCGATTTCGGGGCATGCGGTGAGAAGTTCGTCGGCGGGGGGGCTAGCGAGCCACGCGATATGCGCTGCCGGCAGCGCACGGCGAAGCGCACGCGCGACGGGCGTCGCATGAAGCACGTCGCCGATGGCGCTCAAGCGTATGATGAGGATGCGTGCGCGGGATAGATCCATGATGTTCCTCCTGCCTCGCTGAACATACGTTCAAAGAAGTCTGCGGCAAAGTTTACGGCGGCGATTGCGTCTGCTATAATAAAAAGATATGATAAGCCGCCCCAGTGGATATACGGCGGCTTCCGTACATTCTTTAGTGATTTTTATATTACTATGAAAGTCCAAGAAGTCAAGCCCGAAGGGCGCAGACTGATTGGCAAACTTTCATTAAGGGCGGCGCACTTTTGTCCACAAAGTGGACGTTTGTGCGTGTAGCTTGCCGTAGACGTGCGCCGTGCGCAAAGGAGAGATCGTCTTGCTCAAAGACTCTGCCATACATGAGCTGTCCAACGATATGTCATACCGCAAGGGCTGCCGCTACTTCAAGGACGGGCGCGTGGCGAAGCTCCTGCGCCGTCCCGGCACATCCATCTACGTCGCAACCGTCGAAGGCTCGGAGGACTACGAGGTGCGCGTGCGCCTCGACAAGGCGGGCGAGAAGATCGAGGCCTACGACTGCACATGCCCCGCCGCCGCCCTCTACAACGGCGCCTGCAAACATGTCGTCGCACTCTTAAAGGTCATACAGGCAGGTCAGTTCGAAGAAGAAGGCGATGGCACTGCCGCGCCCGTGCCGTACCAAAAACCCACAGGACGCATCTTCGACTGCTTCGCACGCGCCAAGAAGCACGCGCACCTGAACGCACCGAAGAAACTTCTGCCCGCCGCTCTTCGCGAGACGCCCATCTTCCTTGAGCCGCACTTCTTCTTCGAGCGCCACTACGGCCGCTCCAACTGCTGGCTGGAGTTTCGCATCGGGCGCGAGCGGCTCTACGTCATGCGCAGCATGCAGGAATTCATGCGCTCCTTCCTCGCCGGCACGCCCATCGAATTCGGCAAGAAACTGACCGTCGACCCGCAGACGGCAGCCTTCGCGCCCGGCATCTCGACGATGCTCTGGCACTTCCTGCTCGACCTCTGGAAAGATGAAGTGAGCAGCCTCTACTACGGCGGCGCATACGGCGCTCGCCTGAGCGGAACCATCTTCGAAGGCAAGGCGGTCAAGCTCACGCCGAGCGCACTCGTGCGCTTTCTCTCGCTCATGCAGGAAGCCGATGCTCCCTTTCAAGCGAGGACGGGCGTACACGAGGAGCGCACCGTCGAGATCGTCGAGGGAACGCCCGCCCTCGAATTGGGGCTTGCCGAGAGAGCGGGCAGCGGCCGCCTCATGATGCTGACGGACGAAGTCTGCTATCTCGATGACGACGCGCACTTTCTGCTCGTCGAAGATACGATCTACCATGTGCCGCCCGCCTTCTCCGCCGCCCTGCACCCGCTGCTCGAAGCCTTCGGCTCCTCGCGCTCGCTCTCCATCTCCGCGCAGGACATCCCCGCCTTCTTCAGCACAATCCTGCCCGAGATCGAGAAGGTCGCCGAAGTCGAGATCGCGCCCGCCTTCGCCGAACGCTACGAGATCATGCCGCTTTCCGCCGCCGTCTACCTCGACTACCACGGGGACGGCATCGCCGCGCGTCTCGAATTTCACTACGATGAAATGAAGTTCAACCCGCTCGCGGGCAAAGTGCCGCAGGAAGCGCCTAGCGGCCGCCGCCTCATCCGCGACGCGGCGGGCGAGGCGGCGATCTTCGCCTTCTTCGACACCTACGGCTTCCTGCCCAAGGATGGCCGCTTCGTGCAGAGTGACGAGGCGCAGAGCTTCCTCTTCCTCGACGAAGCCTTGCCCGAGCTTTCCAAGATCACCGACGTCTACTACGCCGACGCCTTCCACGAAAAGCCTGTGCGCCGCATGCCCCCCGTGACGATCGGCGTCTCGGTCAACGACGAAAACCTCCTCGACGTGACCTTTGACGCGGCGCATATCGACTTTGCCGAGCTCATCGGCGTGCTGCGCTCGTACCGCGAGAAGAGGGTCTACCACAGACTCAAGGACGGCACCTTCGTGACGCTCGGCGACCAGCAGCTCGCAGGTCTCGCCGACTTCATCGAGAGCGCCGGCATCAAGAAGGCAACCGACGCGCAGAACATCCGCCTGCCGCTTCGCCAGGCGCTCTACCTCGACGCGCTCGCCAAGGAGGACAAGAGCATCCGCCTCGCGCGAAGCAAGCGTTTCAAGAGCATCGTGCGCGACATCAAGAACCCCGTCGACGCCGACATCGAGCCGCCCGAAACGCTCAAGGGCGTGCTGCGCGACTACCAGCAGACGGGCTTTTCGTGGCTCTCGACGCTCGCCGCCTATCGCTTGGGCGGCATCCTCGCCGACGACATGGGACTCGGCAAGACCCTGCAGGTCATCGCCTTTTTGCTCGCACACCGCGAGGAGGGAAAGCCGCCCGCTCTCGTCGTCGCGCCGACGTCTTTGATGTACAACTGGCTCGAAGAGATCGAAAAGTTCGCGCCCGATCTCAAGGCTTCCATCGTCGCCGGCACAAAGGCGGAACGCGAGGCGGCTCTTTCGCCCGCTCTGAAGGACGCCGACGTCATCATCACGACGTACCACATGCTGCGACGCGACATCGACCTCTACGAGAAGGAGCATTTCAGCCATATCTTCCTCGACGAAGCGCAGCAGATCAAGAACCCTGCGACGCAGGCGGCAAAGGCGGTAAAAAAGCTCCGGGCAGATGCCGCCTTCGCGCTGACGGGCACGCCGATCGAGAACAGCCTGACCGAACTCTGGTCGATCTTCGACTTCCTCATGCCCGGTTATCTCAAGAGCCGCAAGCACTTCCAATCGCAGTTCGAGACACCCATCGTACGCGCCAAAGATCCGCACGCGAGCGCCGACCTCCTGCGCTACATCTCGCCTTTCATCCTGCGCCGCCTCAAGAAGGACGTGCTCGAAGAACTGCCAGACAAGGTCGAGCGCAAGATGACGAACGAGATGACGGACGAGCAGCGGAAGGTCTATTACGCATGGTTCGTGCAGGCAAAGAAGGAGTTCGCCACCGAACTCAAGGCGCACGGCTTCGGCGAATCGCGCATCAAGATCCTCGCGATTCTCACGCGCCTTCGCCAGATCGCCTGCGATCCTGCGCTCTTCCTCGAAGATTACACGGGCGGCTCGGGCAAGCTCGACATGCTCGAAGAAGTCGTCGCCGACGCCGTCGCCGCCGGACACCGCATCCTCATCTTCTCGCAGTTCACGACGATGCTCAGCCACATCGCCGCGCGCCTCGACGTCATGAATCTCGGCTACGCCTACCTCGACGGCTCGACGCCCGCCCTTGAGCGCATGCGCCGCGTGCGCGACTTCAACGCGGGCGCGGAGCCGCTCTTCCTCATCTCGCTGAAGGCGGGCGGCACGGGGCTGAACCTCACGGGCGCCGACATGGTCATACACTACGACCCGTGGTGGAATCCCGCCGTCGAAGATCAGGCGACCGACCGCGCCTACCGCATCGGTCAGAAAAACAACGTGCAGGTGCTGAAATTCATCACGAAGGACACGATCGAAGAAAAGATCTATGAACTGCAGGAAAAGAAAAAAGCGCTGATCGACCAGATGATCCAGCCCGGCGAGAACTTCCTCTCAAAGCTGTCGGAGGAGGAAATCACCGCCCTTTTCCAATAAATGAATCGGGAAATTGGGGAAGCCGAAAAGCCTCTCCGATTTCCCTTTTCCCGCACAACGCACAGGGAGGCGAATAAAATGCAGCGCACGATTCTTCACGTCGATATGGACGCCTTCTTCGCCGCCGTCGAGCAGCGTGAACACCCCGAATACAGAGGAAAGCCCGTCATCGTCGGCGGGCTTTCTTCGCGCGGCGTCGTCGCGACCGCCTCCTACGAGGCGCGCCGAAGCGGCGTGCACTCGGCCATGCCCATGGAGACGGCGCGCCGCCGCTGTCCCGACGGCATCTTCGTACAGGGAAACTACGCGCTCTATCGCGCCGTCTCCGCCGAAATCTTCGCCATCTTCTCGCGCTACTCGCCGCTCGTCGAGCTGCTTTCCATCGACGAAGCCTTCCTCGACGTCACGGGCATGGGGCTTCTCGCGCCCAGCCCGCGCGTCCTCGCCCAAAGACTCAAGGCGGAAATCCGTGAAAAAACCGCGCTCGTCGCCTCCGTCGGCATCGCGCCGAACAAGTTCCTCGCCAAGCTCGCGAGCGACCTCGAAAAGCCCGACGGACTCGTCGAGATTCGTGCAGAAGACGCCGTTCGGCGCATCGCACCGCTTCCCGTGCGCCGCCTCTGGGGCGTCGGCAAGCGCACGGAAGAAAAGCTCCTCGCGCAGGGCATCAAGACCATCGGCGCGATGCAGCAGGCCGACGAAAAGAAGCTCGCACGCAGCCTTGGCAGACGCGCAGCGCACGCCTTGAAGGAACTTTCCTTCGGGCGCGACGAGCGGCGCGTCGAGCCTGACCGCGAGGCGAAATCCATCGGCAAGGAAGTGACCTTCGAGCGCGACCTCGAAAGCGCCGAAGAAGCCGAGCGCGAGCTTTTGGCACTTGCCGAAAAGGTCGGCTGGCGGCTGCGCCTCGCAGGCGTCGCCGCACGCACGATCCAGCTCAAGGTGCGCCGCGCCGACTTCACGACCTTCACGCGCAGCCGCACGCTCTTCGAGGCGAGTGCGCACGACGAGCCGATCTTCCAGACGGCACGTGACCTCTTCCGCGAGCTTGGCATCAAGAGCGGCATCCGCCTCCTCGGCATCACGGGCGAGAACTTCGAGCTGAGCGCCTTGCCGTCGCTCTTTCGCGACGAAAAAAAAGAGCGCCTCTACGGCGCAATCGACGCACTGAAAAAGCGCTTCGGTGAAAGCATCATCACCAAAGCGCCGCTCATCGACAAAAATCCGAAGAAAGAGTAGATGCCCGCACCAACGTCCGCTTCGCGGCCATTGCGCATCGCCCTTAGCAAAACCTCGCAAATCATCCTATGCCCTCGACTCGACCTCTTGAGGCTTCACGCCAACCTGCGCGAAAAAGAGTAGAGCCTGTAAAGCATCCGACTGGAAAGGCTGCTTTACAGACTCCACACAAGGCGAAAAGAGACCACCAGCCATAAATCTTCTAGCGACCCCTTTTCAAAGCAGATGTCCAAAATGTCGTTCACTTTATATGTCTAAAACCTGCGACTCGCAGGTGGGCATCTTGAGTCTCGTTTCTGCTATTCGCTCGAAGGCGATCCAGCATCCGCAAGCCTAGCCAGATTCCCTTAGAAAACTGTAGGTTAGACATAATGAAAAGCTCACGTGCACCTCAGGCAACTTCTGCTTTGAACATATCATAGCATAACCTTTTTCTCGGCGCAAGACTTGACAAAGGAATTTCCTTTCATTTCGTATTTCGCACATGATCAATCATGCGTCGAATGGACGAATTCGCATGAATGAAGGAAATATCCACTTCAGGATGCTCCCTGCAATACACACGGAAGATCTCGTCGGCAAATCCCTGTCCGATGGACTCGATCTCCGCAAAGTCGAGAACGACACTCGCGAAGCGATCGAATCGATGCAAAAGTCTGCGCGCCTGGGAGCGGGATACGAGCGACATGTCTGTCGTATTCCTGCGATCAATCAAATGAACGACAGATACGACGGTCCTGTTAAAGGCAAAGCTCTCACCATCGCTGTATTGCTGGAATATCTGATCTATGGAAGAGGCGTCATCCTTCGTCAGTTCCATGGAAATCCGCGTCCCCCGTGAACGCTGCCCCTTCACGTCTTCCAACAGGAAAGAACGGCTTTGGCTGTTGCGTGCAACATACGTCAGTTGATTCGCTTGAATGAAAAACAAGTCGAACATCTTGGAACTGAAAAAGATCCCTTCCCCTGTATGACGATCGGGATCGGTCGTGCATTTTCCCTTGTCCAGTTCCAGGATCGCATCGTTGATGGACGGCAGGGAGAATGCCTCTGCAATCTTTTTGAAGATCCCTATGCCGTCATCCGAGATGATGAGCCGCACGGAAACGGCATCCTCCTGCACGATGATTCCCAGAAACGCACCTTCTGAATGCTCGATCACATTGTTGATCATCTCTTGGGAAGCATATTTGATTTTCTTTCTGCCTTCAAGCGCCAGAGATTTTATATGAGGTGCAATATTTTCCTCATAAACGACGGACTCGTCCAGACCGATATTTGGAATCCGAAAACGGAAGGTATTCTTGGCACGAAGTTTATAATGCGAGGAATTCACAGGTTTGTAGAGAACTCCCTCACGCTTCAATGCCTGCATATAGCGATACCCAGTCTGTTTGGATATCCCCAAAGATTGACAGACGTCAGAAATGGAACGATGCGGATGATATTTGATTTCTTTCAAAAATTGGAAAATGATCTGTTCCCGTTTTTCTTTTGAAAAAGACATTTCCTCACCCCCATGATGTGATAGTATCATAAAAGAGGTTCAGGGTCAACATAACGCGACCTAAGCGTCACTATAAATCTTCTTATAGTGACGCAAAGACGCCCTGCCATCACGACAGGGCGTCTTTGCGTCCATTCTCGCTATTTCTTCTCACTCGATCGTGATCTTGTCGCCCAAGTTGAGGCGAGGCGGCAGGCTGCCCTTGACGATGAGCTGTCCGGGCATCGAGCCTTCGGCGTTGATGACGATCGTGCAGTGACCGTCCTTGCGAAGGTTCTCGTTGACCGCCTCGCCGACGGAGACGACCTTGTACTTCCTCTTCGCTCCCATCGTCAGCGTATCGCCCACCTTGATGTCGTCCGACAGCTCTCCCGCTGTATGCTCGACGACCATCTCCGTGAGGTTCGGGCGCACGCCCTCGTCAAGCAGGATGATGCTCGAACTGTTCTCCAAGAAATTCGGCGCAAGGCTGCCGATATTTGTGATCGTGACGTCGTATTTCATGTCTCAGTCTCCTCCCAGCAACACGACTCTCTATCGTATTTCCAGTATATCACAAAATGCCGGGACTGACTAGGACTGCTGCTTGTTCTTGATATAGTTGAGCTTGCCGCCCGCTTTCAGCATCTCGATGTCGAGCGCCGAGAGCGCGTGGTGCGTGCTGAAGCTCCGCTTCTTCGTGCGGTTCTCCACGCGGACGGGCGCATCCGGCGCGAGCGCGGAGAAGTCAAGGAAGAGCATGTCGCCCTCGGCGATCGACTCGTAGTCTGCCGCCTCGTCGAAGAGCAGCGGCACGATGCCGAAGTTCACGAGGTTCGCCGCGTGGATGCGCGCAAAACTCTTGGCCAGAACCGCCTTGATGCCCAGATACATCGGCGCGAGCGCCGCGTGCTCACGGCTCGAACCCTGCCCGTAGTTCTCGCCCGCGACGATGATGCCGCCGCCCGCCTTCTGGCAATGCGCCTTGAATCCCTCCTGCACGTCGCGAAAGACGAACTCGGAGATCTTCTCGATGTTCGAGCGGTACGGCAGAACCTTCGCGCCCGCCGGCATGATGTGGTCAGTCGTGATATTGTCGCCGACCTTGATGACGACTTCCTTCTCAATCGCAGCTGCGAGCGGCGTGTTCTCGGGCAGCGGGCGGATGTTCGGCCCCTGCACGACCTCGACGCTCTCGGGATGCTCGCGCTCGGGCGCATAGATCATCGAGTCATCGACGAGGAACGCCTGCGGCTCAGCGGGCAGCTCGAAGTCGGCCTCGCGCGGATCGGTGATGACGCCACGGATGGCACTTGCCGCTGCCGTCTCAGGCGAGACAAGACAGACGTTCGCCGAAAGAGTGCCGCTCCTGCCCTTGAAATTGCGGTTGAATGTGCGCAGCGACCACGCATTCGTCACGGGCGACTGCCCCATGCCGATGCAGGGGCCGCATGTGCACTCTAGGAGGCGCGCACCCGCCGCGAGGATCTTGGCGAGACCGCCCGCTTCCGCAACCATGGAGAGCACCTGGCGCGAGCCGGGCGACAAGACGAGCGAGACGTTCGGCGCGACGCGCTTGCCGTCCAAGATGGACGCCACCGTCATGATGTCGCGATACGACGAATTCGTGCAGCTGCCGATGGCGACCTGGTCAATCGGCTGCCCCGCGACCTCGCGCACCGTCTTGACGACGTCGGGCATGTGCGGCAAAGCGATCAACGGTTCGAGCGCCGCAAGGTCGATGTCATAGCGCTCATCGTAGACCGCGCCCGCATCGGCAGCGAGTGCGCGGAACACATCTTCGCGCCCTTCGCGGCGCAAAAAGTCGCGCGTCACCTCGTCGCTCGGAAAGACCGACGTCGTCGCGCCAAGCTCCGCGCCCATGTTCGTGATCGTCGCGCGCTCGGGCACGGAAAGCGTCCTCACGCCGTCGCCCGTATACTCGATGACCTTGCCGACGCCGCCCTTGACCGTGAGCATGGAAAGCACCTTCAAGATGACGTCCTTGGCGCTCACGCCCTTTTGAAGAGCTCCCGTCAGACGCACCTCGACGACGCGCGGCATGTTCAGCATGAACGGCTCGCCCGCCATCGCGCACGCGACATCGAGGCCGCCCGCGCCGATCGCGAGCATGCCGATGCCGCCGCCCGTCGGCGTGTGCGAATCGCTGCCGAGGAGCGTCGCGCCCGGCCTTCCGAAGCGCTCAAGGTGCACCTGATGACAGATGCCGTTGCCGGGGCGCGAGAAGAATACGCCGTGCTTCTTCGCGACCGTCTGCAGATACTTGTGATCGTCGGCGTTCTCGAAGCCGCTCTGCAAGGTGTTGTGGTCGACATAGCTGACGGAAAGCTCCGTCTTGACCTGATCGACGCCCATCGCCTCAAGCTGCAGGTACGCCATCGTGCCCGTCGCATCCTGCGTCAGCGTCTGGTCGATGCGTATGCCGATCGGCGCTCCCTTTTTCATCTCGCCCGTCACGAGATGCTCGTGCAGGATCTTTTCCGTCAATGTCAACGCTTTTGCCGTCATAAAGACACTCCCTTTGCCGCCGCCCCGCCGCAGGATGCGCAGCCATTGCGCAGACCTCGGCAAAGCCGCCTTTGCTCTTCCTTTCATGGGAAACGACGAATGCACCCGCCCTTTCCTTTCGTTAAGTTATCACAAAGCGGCGCAAGCGTCAACACTTCTATGCAAATTTTATTATAGGAGCAATAACCCATTTTATATATTTGAACTGCGTGCTATAATGCATTTGTGCTTTTCGGAAAGACCATTTCCGTGAGCATGGTCATTCCAAGCTGTTCATCTGAAAGGGGACATTGCCATGGACAAGGCAATCCATCTCGCGCAATTTTACGGCAAGTCGCAGAACTACACGACAATCGCCAAAGATCTCTTCAAAAAATACAACGTCAAGCGCGGCCTCAGAAACGAGGACAAGACGGGAGTCTTAATCGGCCTGACGCGCGTCGCCGACGTCGTCGGCTACAAGGTCGACGCCGACGGCCACAAGGTCGACGCCGACGGCGAGCTGTTCTATCGCGGCATCAACGTCATGGATCTCGTCAATTCCGCCGACCGCTCTTCCTATCTCTACGAAGAAGCGTGCTTCCTGCTGCTCTTCGGCTACCTGCCGTCGGAAGACGACCTTCGGCGCTACTGTCAGAGCCTCAAGGAAGGCTACGAACTGCCCGAAGGCTTCCTCGAAACGCACCTGCTGCACCATCCGGGCAAGAACCTCATGAACCAGCTCCAGCAGTCGATCCTCGCGCTCTACAACTACGACCCCGACCCGGACGCGACCGACGTCTATCGGACGCTCATCAAGGGCGTCAACCTCATGGCGAAGCTGCCGTCCATCGCGTGCTACACCTACAACGCCAAGACGCACTACTTCGGCCGCGAGAGTCTCGTGCTGCACTATCCGCAGCAGGGCTTCTCGACCGCCGAAAACATCCTTTCCATGCTGCGCCTCGACGGCAAGTTCACGCCGGACGAAGCGCGCCTCTTGGACATCCTGCTCCTTTTGCACGCCGACCACGGCGGCGGCACGAACTCGACCTTTACGAACGTCGTCGTCTCCTCGACCGACACCGACCTCTACTCGGCAATCGCCAGCTCCATCGGCTCGCTGAAAGGCCCGCGCCACGGCGGCGCCAACGTGCGCGTCGCCAACATGATGGACAAGGTCATCGAAGCTGTCGGACTCGATGCCGACGACGCCGCCATCGAGCGCGTCATCGAGCGTCTGCTGAACAAGGAGCTCGACAACCCCTCGGGACTCGTCTACGGCATCGGCCATGCCGTCTACACGCTGTCCGACCCGCGTGCCGAAGTCATCCGCGATCATATCGGCAGGCTCGCGGCGAAGAAGGGCGTCGAAAGAAAATTCGACTTCTTCGTGCGCTTTGAGCGCGTCGCCAAACGCTATCTGAGCGAGAAGAAAGGCGTGAGCATGTCGAGCAACATCGACTTCTACAGCGGCCTCGCCTACGAGATCCTCGGCATCCCGCGCGACCTCTTCACGCCGCTCTTCGTGCTCTCGCGCACGGCGGGCTGGATCGCGCACAACGTCGAGCACAAGCTCTACGACAACCGCATCGTGCGCCCCGCCGCCAAGTACGTCGGCACGATGGTAGACTATGTGCCGAGGGAGGAACGCTGAATGACGAAGAACACCATCACCGTATTCAAAGGCGACGGCATCGGCCCTGAAATCACGGACGCCGTCCTCGAAATCCTGGAAAAGGCGGGCGCAAACCTCGCATACGAAATCTTTAACGTCGGCGAAGCCGAGTACGAGCGAAACGGCGCACTGATTCCGACAGCCGGACTCGCCTCCTTTGAAAAGACGCACGTCCTTTTGAAATCCCCCATCACGACGCCCGTCGGCAAGGGCTTCCGTTCGCTCAACGTCACGCTTCGCACGAAGTACGACCTCTATGCGAACATCCGCCCCGCGAAGTCGAACAAAGCCGTCAGAACGCCCTTCCCGCATGTCGACCTCATCACCTTCCGCGAGAACACGGAAGACCTCTACGTCGGCGTCGAGGAAGAAATCGACGAAAACACCATGCACGCGACGAAGATCATCACGCGCGAGAAGAGCGAGCGAATCTGCCGCGCCGCCTTCCGCTACGCCGAAGCGCATGGGCGAAAGAAGGTCACGTGCGTCCACAAGGCAAACATCATGAAGCTCTCGGACGGACTCTTCCGCTCCGTCTTCTACGAAGTCGCCAAGGAATTTCCTGCCATCGAAGCCGACGACAAGATGGTCGACGCCGTCTGCATGATGCTCGTCATGCACCCCGAAAACTTCGACATCCTGGTCATGCCGAACCTCTACGGCGACATCGTGTCCGATCTCACGAGCGGACTCATCGGCGGCCTCGGCCTCCTGCCGTCGAGCAACATCGGCGATCGTTTGGCGATGTTCGAAGCCGTGCACGGCAGTGCGCCCGACATCGCGGGCAAAGGCATCGCGAACCCCACGGCATTCCTGTGGTCCGCCTGCATGATGCTCGAACACCTCGGCGACAACGAGACAGCCGCCTGCATCCGCCGCGCCGTCGACGCAACGCTCAAGGAAGCGAAGAGCCTGACCCCCGACCTCGGCGGCACGGCGACGACGCACGAATACACGAAAGCGATCGTTGAAAAGCTCTAAAGAGAAAAAGAGAAGCCGTTCCATGCGTCAAAGCCGGCGCATGAAACGACTCCTCGTACAGAAAAACCGCAGCCATCCCGAAAGGGTGACTGCGGTTTTCTTTTTGGCTGCCCTATGCTCAATGCGCTGCCTTGCGGCAGGCGGGGCACATGCCGTAGAAATACAGCTGCTTGCCCGAAACGGCATAGCCCGTCTCGTTCTCCACCTGCTCGACGAGATCGCCCGCATCCGCCTTGTAGACATCGTCCACACGACCGCAGCTCACGCAGCAGATATGCGGATGGCTCGTCGTGTTCGCGTCGTAGCGGAAGCTCTCCTCGCCGACGTTCAAGACCTGCACCAGACCGACCTTACTCAGGATGTCGAGCGTCTTGTAGACCGTCGCCAAGCTCATCGTCGGATACGTCGGCTGCAATTCGCCGTAGATCATATCCGCCGTCGGGTGCGCCTTCGTATGACAGAGCACGTCGTAAACAGCAAGCCTCTGCGGCGTCACCTTGAACCCCTTCTCGCGCAGCAGCGTCGTCACTTCCTGCATCACCATGATGTTCTCCTCCTTGCACACAGGCACATCCGAGTGCGAACGCAAGAGCCGCCCGCGGAAAAGCCTCGTTCCTCAAAGACTGCTTTCTTAGATTCTCTCTTCTAACAATGAATCCTCGTTAAAAAACAATCTCACTAAATTGATTTTAGCGCAAGAAAGCATCTTTGTCAATAATTTCATGCAAAATTGTGCGCTGCCCTTACAGGAAAAACCAATTAGTCTTCGCCCTTCGGGCTTGACCTCTTGGATTTTCACGCTAAGCTACACGCACAAACGTCCACTTTGTGGACATTGTGCGCCGCCCTTACATGA
>ERZ773067.336-NODE-336-length-29477-cov-3.611005_pt1 | contig 29477 bp, 25 predicted proteins | sample MGYA00580622_ERZ773067 | MGnify/ENA primary metagenome ERZ773067 (study PRJEB29015, sample SAMEA2737998) | human oral metagenome | biome: human oral; feature: human-associated habitat; material: dental | place: China | collected 2113 ...
CGCATCCTTGGTCAGGCGGATCTCGGACAGGCGCTCCTCGAAACGCTCGTCGTCCTCGCGGGCTTCCGACGCATTTATCATTTCAAGCAGCGTCGTGAAGTTCTTCTCGTCCTCCGGGGCTTCATACCAGATATAGCCGATTAGTGCGGTATAGTAGAGCTTTTCCGCTTTCACCCAGAAATCCTCGCCGGATTTTTCCCCGTCGCCTTTGGTGTTGGCGATAATGGTATTGACTAACTTCAAAATGTCCTTTTCGCTCCGCAGATAGGCAAAGGGGTTGTATTTCATGGATTTTTTGAAGTTAATCGTATTTAGCACTTTGATACGGTATTTGTACCGCTGCAACATTTTTCCGGTTTCCAAAATCAGTGTTCCTTTCGGGTCAGTGACGATATACGACGTTGGAAAATCCTTTGACGTACATTGCATGAGCGACGGTTTCACAAAGAACCGGGTCTTGCCGCTGCCGGAACCGCCGATTACAAGGATATTTTTGTTTCTTGCGTATTTCGGCTGCTTCGGGCGGCTGTTCATGGTGAGCCGTTCCGTCTGCGTTAAGGGGATATTATTCTCAAATACCGGGTCTGTGTATGGCTTTATATCGTCAGCCCCGCCCCAACGCGCCGAACCGTATTCTGTCCCGCGGCGGTATTTCTTCGCGTTCTTGCCTTTGGTGTAGATAATCAGCCGAACAATGACCGCCCCCGCAATGCCTAAAGCTAAGTCTGCCGGGTGGAAGCTCGGCGCGATACTGGAAAAGGCGGCGGTAAAACCGTCCCCAAGATGTAGCAGCTTTGCGCTTGCGTCCGCGCCGGGGGAGAGCCGGACAGCCGCGCCCGCTTTATCAAAGAGCCAGACAAAGAGCAGATACGGGAGATTTAAGATAAGCAGCTTCTTGATTTCCGGCTTCATAGCGATACCTCCCTGTCCTTGTTCTTGACCTTTGCCCGTTCCGCGTTTCTGCCCTGTGCAGCTTCTTTGAGGGTAGAGAGCAGCTTTCGGATTGAGGGCTTTTTCTCCTGTGTCAGCTTTTTTGCGGAAAATTCCTTAAAGGCTGCGGTCAGCACGTCCGCGTCCCGCCCCTTGAAGAAAACCAGATAGCGGGGCGGGCTTTCCGTCGCGTCCTTTTTCAGCGCAAAGTCGATACCGTACTTTTTCGCCGTACTCTCAAAGGCTTTGATATTGCCCTCGGTAATCTCAATGTTGGAAACGCCCGCGTTCTGCTTCATAAGCTGCTTTAAGCTCTGCTTGCCCTGTGGCGGTTTGGAAAGCTGCTTTTTTCCCTTTGACAGTATGGCTTTCATTGCCTTTTGGAGCGTCTGGGCGGTCAGCTTCCCGGTCTTGATGTAAAGGGCTATGGTCTTTTCGTTTACTTCGTCCTGCAATTTGTCGCGTCCTCCTTTCGCGTTTCTTTATGGGGCGGCGGTCAGATACGCACCCGCAGCCCGTTCAAGTCCTCGGCTCTGATACCCACAAGATACCAGTTGTCGCCGTACTCAATCCGGGTCGGCTTCCACTTGCCCCGCACGAATACGTCAAAGCACTCGCCGCAATGCAAGCCCCCGTAGTAGCTGTTTAAGTCAAAGCGAATGTCGTAACGGTCGGTGCGCTCGTCAAATACCAATGCTCCTGTCATTTTCTGTGCCATAATAAAATCCTCCTTTTGTTGTTTTACAGGCTTTCGCCCGGTTTGCATGAATAATAGTCCGGGTCGCCGTACTGCGGCTTCTTCGGTGACAGTGCGCCGCTTGCCATGTCATGGGCGACAAGGGAAGTGTAATAATTGCCGATAGTGGACGGGGCGTTGAAAAGGGCTGCTTTCAGATATTGCTTGATGTTGCGGATTTTCGTTGTGTTCTCCCGCATACAGTCAAGCACAAAGCGGATATGCTCGCCGTCCAGTTTCATAAACTTTGACTTCACAAGCTCTGCCGGGTAGTCGTCCCCCGCAATCCGTACCCGCTTTCTGGCGGTGCATACGGTTTCAAGCATGAGGTCTACAATCTCGTCAAGCCTGTCACTGTCAAACTTCATGTCCTGTTTGAGAATGTGGTAGTCGATATTGTCCTTGATGATTTCCCGGTATATATCAACTGCGCTCTGTGCTGCCGCTTCCGTTCCTTTCCGTTCCGGCGGCGTAGCCGCTTCTCTGCAAGGAGAGGGGTTAGGGGAAAGGATAGGAATGGAATGGGTACTTTGTTCATCAGTAATTATTTTTTCTTTTTTTGGTAAGTCAGTTCTTTGTATATCTTTATTTAATTGCGTTGGATTTTCCAACGTAGGTTTTTCCAATGTAGGTTTTTCCTGTGTTGGATTATCCAATGTTGGATTTTCCAATGTAGGTAAATCCGGCGTAGGCGGCTGCGGCTGCTCGAATATCACATAGTCCGCGCCCCGCAAGCGTCCTTTCTCGTCGCGCTCCCTTGAACGGACGATATACCCGGCGCGTTCAAGCTCCTTAATGGCTTCGCGGATAGCGTCTATCTTCTCCCGGTTGATAAGGGATAAGCCTTTCAAGGTGTAGTCCCAATCTTCGGGGAGTGACAGCATTTGCGACAACAGCCCCTTTGCCTTTAGGGAAAGCTCCTTGTTGCGTAGGTGGTGGTTGCTCATTACGGTGTAGCCCTTATTTCGCTCTCCCCAGAAAACTGCCATCGTCTCACCTCCTTTACTCGTTTGGTTGTTACGCAATAGAACGATGGTTTTGAGGAAGTAACGGTAGGCGCGAAAAAAGCGACATAGACTTCTGACTGAAAATCTATGCCGCCAGCAAAAACGAAAAGGGATGCTCCTTACGGAAACATCCCTTTTTCGCTCGAACATTCGATTTTTGCCTCACCTGTTTGCCCGCTGCCATAGAGTAAGCGCGCATATCCGCTAGTCTTTTTTCTGTTGCCACGCCATATCCCAAAAGGCGAGCTCGTAGCGGGAGCAGTTGACGAATATATCCCGAAGGCGCTGCATTTCTGCCGGCGAAGCGGATTCCGTCACGGCGTTCAGCGCAAGAATGAGCTTTTCATTCTCTGCCGCGTAAGCCGCCGAGGCGTATTCCCGCACCCAGGCGCCGTAGAAGGGATCGCTCTCTGCCTCCGGCCTCTCCGAAAGCATATGCTTTGCAATCAGCTCATAGCTGTACGCACAGGATAAAATCGCGGCCAGAATTTCGGCCTCGCCACCCTCGTAGCCGACACGGAGCATGTAAGAGGTATAGGATAAATTATCGAGCGCGCGCGGCGTGGTTCTGAGTTCCTCCTCACGCACCGAAAGGACTTCGAAATAACCGCCGTGCACCGCTCTCTCCCGATTGATTGCCGCTAAATAGTCGGAAAACAGCAATGCGCTCGAGAGACTCTCCGCCTTCGCGGCACCGAGGGCAAAGGTCTTTGCATATTCTTCGAGGTACAAATCGTCCTGAATAAGATAAAAGCGGAAACGCTCTTTGTCGAGCGTCCCGTTTTGAATTCCCAGCACAAAGGGATGACGGTAATAGGCCTTCCAAATTTCTGCGGTCGCAGCGAGCAAATACGCGGTCGTATTCATTCGGTCTCCTTCTCCTGCTCCAAATAGTCAAGCAACAGCGGACGGTTTAGGCGGTTGATGCCGACCGGCGGCAGTACTGTCTCCTCATCCTTACGCACGACCTCCAGCGCACTTGCCGCTGTCGGTTTATATTCCCCTTGCGGCGCAGAGATGAGAAAGACACCGCGGGTTTCATTTCCCTCTCCCGTGAGTTTTAAGCTCTGAACGGACAAGCCTTCGCTCGCAATGGTAGTCTCAAGGCAGCGGTAACTCAGCGGATACCGCTCCGGCGATACGGTCTCAACGACAAAGGCACCGCCCTCCCTAAGGTGATTCGCACACATGCGGTAAAAGAGGTTGGTAAACGCGCGATTTTCGGTCTCGGTCTTCGGTGCGGCGAGCGCCACGATAATAAAGTCATAGTGCTTTTCGCGCGTCTTCAGAAACTGAAAAGCATCTTCCGTGTAGCAGTGAAGGCGCGACTGCTGCGGTCTGAACAAAGGCTGCGCCGTTAAGACAAGATCCACTGACTGCACCGACTGATTCTTCAGCACTTCCCTTGCGGCCGCTGTGCTGCCGAGCACCAGAACCTGCTCGTACGGCGCCGCAAGCGCGGCGATCGGGCGGTAAAAAGAGGCCTCTCTGCGATTCCGGAAGTACCACTGTCCCAGCTGATAAAACAGCAAACTTAGCAGAACGGCGGCGACAAAGAAAAGCGTTCTGCGCGTGTTTTTCTTTCCTGTCATCAGTTCTTAAAGGAGTGAATCGGGGCGGGTATGCGGCCCTCGCGCCGCACAAAGTCCGCACAGCCGTAGGGATTCACCGCAATCACCGGTGCATGGCCGAGAAGCCCCCCGAACTCCACCACATCTCCTACCTTTTTCCCGTGCGCCGGGATTAAACGCACGGCGGTCGTCTTCTGATTGATCATGCCGATGGCCGCCTCATCCGCAATGATGCCCGCTATGGTCTCCGCCGAAGTATCTCCGGGCACCGCAATCATATCGAGTCCCACGGAGCAGACACAGGTCATCGCCTCCAATTTTTCGAGACTCAGGGCGCCGCATTCCGCCGCCCGTATCATACCCTGATCCTCGCTGACCGGAATGAAGGCACCGGAAAGCCCGCCTACATAGGAGGAAGCCATAACGCCGCCCTTTTTCACTTGATCGTTTAAGAGCGCCAACGCCGCAGTCGTACCCGGCGCACCGACGGCCTCAAGCCCTATGGCCTCCAGTATATCCGCAACCGAATCGCCGTCCGCCGGCGTCGGTGCGAGCGAAAGGTCTATGATGCCGAAGGGGGTATCGAGCCGACGGCTCGCCTCCCGGGCAACCAGCTGCCCAACACGCGTAATCTTAAATGCTGTCTTTTTGATGGTCTCGCAGAGTACTTCAAAGCTCTGCCCCTTGGTCTGCTGCACCGCCGCGCGCACCACACCGGGGCCGGAGACACCGACATGAATTACGGCATCGCCCTCGGTCACGCCGTGGAAGGCACCCGCCATGAAGGGATTGTCATCCGGCGCATTGCAGAAAATGACCAGCTTCGCACAGCCGAGAGAGCCGTTTTCCGCGGTTCGAGCCGCCGTTTCCTTGACCACCTGTCCCATGCGGCGCACGGCGTCCATATTGAGACCGGTGCGGGTGGAACCCACATTTACAGAGCTGCATACCCGCTCCGTCTGCGCGAGTGCTTCGGGGATGGAGTCGATCAAGAGTCTTTCCGCCTCTGTCATGCCTTTTGCGACCAGCGCGGAGTATCCGCCGATAAAGTTGACGCCGATTTCCTTGGCCGCGCGGTCCAAAGTCTCCGCGATTTCCGCAAAGTCTTCTTTGCTCCGGCAAGCCGAGCCGCCGATTAGCGCAATCGGCGTTACCGACACACGCTTGTTGACAATCGGAATGCCGTATTCCCGCGAAATGGCCTCGCCGGTCTCCACCAACTTCCCCGCGCGACGAAGAATGCAATCATAAATATTTTGCTCAAGTTTTTTCTTATCGCTGTCAATGCAGCCCAGAAGGGATATGCCCATGGTGATGGTGCGCACATCGAGCAAATCCCGCTCTATCATGGTATTGGTCTCCAGTACCTCAAATCCGTTCAACATGCCGCACCTCCCTTAGATGCGGTGCATCGCTTCGAAGATTTCCTCGCGCTGCACATGGATGCGAAGTCCCATCTCCTCCCCGATTCGGTTCATTGCGGCGGTCAGCTCTTCGAGGCTCTCATCGGCCGTCGAGATGTCAACAATCATCATCATGTGAAACAGTTCCCGCACAATGGTCTGGTTGATATCCAATACATTGATGTGCTTCTCGGCAAGGTGGGTGCAAATTTTTGCAATGATGCCGACCATATCTTTGCCGAGTACGGTGATGATAACCTTGTTCATTCTCTTCCCCTTCTTTTTTCGTGTGTGTACAATCAAAACGCATAGATGTCGGAGCAGCCATCCCGCGCCGCTACGGTGAGCGGCAGTTCGGCAGCCTCTCCGCGCCCCAGAAGGAGGCTCAGTTCGCAGCGCACCGTCTCGTAGGCAAGTTCCGGGAGATTGTTCTCTTTGCTGAGGTGCCCGAGCAGCACCTGCTGTAAACCGCCGTGGCAGAGCGTAGCGAGCAGTCTGCCGGCGCTCTCGTTTGAGAGATGCCCGCAGTCGCCCAAAATACGCCGCTTCAAAGGATAGGGATAAGGTCCCGCCTCCAGCATGCGCACATCGTGGTTGCTCTCCAATAAGAGGGCATCCAGGCCCTGAAGCGCTTTTTCCAGTTCCTCGGTCGCATGGCCGAGGTCCGTGAGGAAGGCCGCGCTCTTACTGCCGTTTGTCACACGGTAACCGACCGGCTCCGCCGCATCGTGGTCTATGGACAGCGGGAGCACCGTTAAATCTCCGAGAGAAAAGGCCTCTCCGCCCCGAATGACATGAATCCGCTCCGCCGGGTATTCATCTAACAGCCCCTTCTTTTTGATGACCGCCAGGGTGCCTGCGGTCGCATAGAGCGGAATCGCGTCCTTTTTGAGCAAAACCTTTAAGCCGCAGACATGGTCCGCGTGCTCATGTGTGAGCAGCACGCCCGAGAGCTCTCCGGGCTTTAGTCCCGCGACCTCGAGTCCTTGGACGATGCGCCTTCTGCTGATGCCCGCGTCAATCAAAAGATGCGTGCTCTCACTGCCGAGATAGCCGGCATTGCCGCTGCTGCCGCTCGCAATGGTCATGAGTCTCATCGGAGCTCCTTTCCCGAGAGTCTTCCGTCAATGCGGCGGTAGAGCGCTGCCTCATCCGCATCGTTTACCAAGGTCCAATCTGCCAGACTCTCGTAGGCGGCATCGCTCATCTGTCTCTCCATAATCTCTTCCGCGCGCGCTCTCGTGTATCCGCGGCTGTCCATAAGGCGGCGAATTCGCAGTGCGCGCGGTGTGAAGACATACCAAATCTCATTGTAAATATGATTGCGCTCTCTTGCGGGCAAAGCGGTCTCGACGACCAAAAAATTTGCTTTCTCACGCCGCGCAAGTGCTTCCACCCTATCATAGACCAAGGGGTGCACGGTCGCATCCAGAGCGGCAAGCAGGTCGGGCTCCCGATAGAGTCGATTTGCCATCGCCTTTCGATCGAGGCTCCCGTCCGCCGCGCGTATCTCTCCCCCCATGAGCTCTAAGGCACGAAGATACCCCGCCTCTCCCGGCTCATAAAGTTCGTGCGCGAGCTCATCCATCCCGACTATGCTTGCGCCGTAGTTTTCTTTCAGATAGGCGAGCACCAGGCTCTTTCCGGAACCCACACCGCCGCAAATTTGCAGCACCATCAGTGTGCCTCCAACCAAGAGTTGCCGATGTGCGCATCCACCTCGAGGGAAACACGCAGTTCGGCGGCATTCCGCATGGTCTCTTTCAGAAGTTCCAGTACGCGCGGCGCGACTGTCTCATCCGCTTCCACCAAGAGTTCGTCGTGAATCTGCAGCACAATGCGCGCGTCCAAGTTTTCGCTCTTGAGGGCGCGCCGCACCTTGACCATCGCAATCTTCATGATATCGGCCGCGGTGCCCTGAATCGGCGCATTCATGGCGACGCGCTCTCCGAAGGCACGCTGCATGAAATTGGAGCTCTTTAACTCCGGCACCGGCCGTATTCTGCCGAAGAGTGTCCGCGTGAAGCCGTATTCCTTCGCCTCTTTGATCTGCCGGTCCAGAAAACGCTTAACCTCCGGATAGCTCTCGAAATAGCGGTTGATATATTCCTTTGCCTCATTCCGAGAGATGCTTAAGTCCTCCGAGAGGCCGAAGGCAGAAATGCCGTAGACCACACCGAAATTGACCGCCTTTGCGTTGCGGCGCTGGAGCGGCGTAACCTCGTCGAGCGGTACATGAAAGACCTGAGAGGCCGTGACGGCGTGAACATCGACCGCGTCGCGATAGGCCGCAATCAGATTTTCATCGCCGGAGAGTGCCGCCAGAATCCGGAGTTCAATCTGCGAGTAGTCCGCGTCCACAAAGACCTTGCCGGGGGCCGGCACAAAGACGGCGCGAACACGACTCCCCATCTCCGTGCGAATGGGAATATTCTGTAAATTCGGATTGGCCGAGGAAATGCGTCCCGTCGCCGTAATGGTCTGGTGGAAGCTTCCGTGAATTCTGCCGTCCGCCTGAATATAGGCGGCGAGTCCCAGTGCATAGGTCGAATTCAGCTTCGTGAGCATGCGGTAGCGGAGTATTTTCTTGACGACCGGATATTCCGGCGCAAGTTTCTCCAAAATATCCGCGGCCGTCGAATAACCGCTCTTGGTCTTTTTCCCATAGGGCAGTTTCATCTTGTCGAACAAAATCTCTCCGAGTTGTTTCGGCGAATTCAGATTAAATTCCTCTCCGGTTTCCGCAAATATTTCATCCTCAATTCGATGAATCTCGCTCTCCAATTCGTCCGAGAAGGCCTTTAATTTTTCGGCATCGACCGCAACGCCGTTCTCTTCCATTTCCGCGAGCATGAAGACAAGCGGGCGCTCAATCTCGGAATACAGTTTCTCCATGCCCTGCTCACTTACTTTTTCACGAAGCGGCTTGCGGGCCGCAAAGGCGACATAGGCCTCGTAGGCCTCGGCCGCAACCGCATCTTCCTTGGCGCTTGGCAAGAGGAGGGAGAGGTAATCCCGCGCGATGTCCTCGCTCCGATAGCTCTCCTTCAGAGGATTTAAGAGGTAAGCGAGCACGCCGAGATCATCGACCGTATCCCGCTCCTCGGTTCCGACTTCTTTTAGGAAAGGCTTTATGTCCAGGCCGGACACGGTCTTTCCCCGTTCGAAGAATGTAGAAAGCAGCTTTCGCTCTGTCTCAGGCTCTAAAATCAGTCCTTCGCCCTGTTCCGTAAGCGCCTTCAGTTTCAAAAGCTCCGCTGCCTGAGGCGAACGGCGGAATACAACAGAAACAGATGCCGCATCGCTGCAGAACGCGGTGAGAAGCTCTCCTCGTGCAATGCCGATTTCACCTGCCTTTACGGCACGCTCCGCAGCCTCCCAAAGCGCCTCTTCCGTCTGAATGAGTTCAATCCGCGGGCGATGCTGCGCGCGCATGTGTTCCCGTTGCACCTCACTGCCGAAGTGTTTTAAGAGGGAGCGGAACTCAAGGCGCTGAATTTGCTCGTAGGCCTCGCTCGTGTAGAGCTCCCTGATTTTCAACTCCGAGAGCTCCGGCTGAATCGGCGCATCCAAGCATATGGTCGCGAGCCACTTTGAAAAAACCGCGTCCTCGAAATGCTCTTCGAGCGCCTTCTTGGCACGCGGCGGCTTCACTTCCTCCAGATGTTCCTTTAAGTTCTCAATCGAATGCCAGCTCTGAATCAGAGCGGTCGCCGTTTTTTCGCCGATGGAAGGAACACCCGGAATATTATCCGAACTGTCGCCCATCAGTCCCTTGACGTCAATAAACTCCTCCGGCGTCACCCCGTAAGTCTCTTTGACGGCGGCCGGCGTAAAGTCCAGAATTTCTGTCTTTCCGCGGCTGGTTTTCGGAAGGCGTATCAAAATGTGGCTATCCGCGAGCTGCAAAAGATCCCGGTCTCCCGACACCACCGTTACCTCGAGGCCCTCCTTCTGGTAGCGCTTTGCAAGAGTACCGATCACATCGTCCGCCTCGTAGCCCTCGAGCGATACGGTCTTGATGTTCATGGCCGCCAGCAATTCCTTTAAGAGCGGCACCTGCTCTCGCAGTTCGTCCGGCATGGACTTTCTGGTTCCCTTGTATTCCGCGTAGCGCTCGTGGCGAAAAGTCGGCGCAGGCAGGTCAAAGGCAACCGCGAGATAGTCCGCCCTCTCTTCCTCGAGCAGCTTCAGTAAAATATTCAAAAAGCCGTAGACCGCATTGGTGTGCAGTCCCGCCGAATTCGTAAGCTCCGGCACGCCGTAAAAAGCGCGGTTTAAAATGCTGTGTCCGTCAATCAGTACTACTTTTTTTCTTGTTTCCAAGTCGCTTTCCTCTTCTCTCAAGCCACACTCCAGTAAAGAATGCGGAACATCAAAAGTCCCGCAACCGCAACCCCGGCGCCGGTCAGCGCATCCATCACGTAGCGTAACTTTCTCCGCAGTCGGGCACGCCGCAGTCGCAAAAACGCATGGCGCAGTTCCCGCTCCATCGCGCGTTTGCCGTCAAAATCATCGCTGTCCGTGTCCAGTACACGTAGCCCCTCCAACAAAAAGAAGTTGGTCTCCAGTTCTCGGCGACATGCACTGCAACAGCGAATGTGCTCTAAGAACTCTGCCGTCTCATCCTCTGTGAGTTCGCGCTGTATGAAATGTGACATCTTACGTTCCGCTTCTCTGCAGTCCATTCCGCCTCCTCTCTTTCGGCCCATTTTAGCACAATCCGCCGAAAAAGGGCAGGAATCCGTTCACCAAGCCCCCCGAAATACCGCCTCAATATCACCGGAAAGAGCCGCTCGGCGATTTGTCCGTTTGCTCTTTCAATTTTTCCTTTTTTTATGTTTATCCGGACCTTACAACTCCGCGTGTGAGCGGTAGCCTCGGCACGTCGGCTTTCCGCTTCACTCGACTGTTTTCTCCAAAACAAAATCACGGCTTGCTGCCTTTCCGTGAAAAGAGCCGCCTGCTTCTTCTCTCGGAAAGACAACAAACCGCGCTTCTGTTTGTCGCAATACGCTTTTTCCTGCCGGTATAAAATTTGAAACCGCTCATACCGCGACCGCTGCGTGGAGCTGCTGTTTGACGCATTCAGGTCTTCGGATAGCGCTCAGACCGCCGCCAAAAAGCGAAGGAAAGCCTCTTTGCCTGCATGGTCTCTTTTAAAGACACCTGCGTCCTCAAGCACTTCGGCAAAGACAAGTCCGGTCTCCTTCTGCACGATTTCCAAGGCATTTTCCGCTGTGATTTCATACTTCCCGCGGAAGCCTTCCGCCCAGTCGGCGTGCTTTTCGGTCAGTTCATTCGCGCGAAGGTCCGCGCCGCTGACCAGTGCATCCGCAACGGCTGAGAGTTCGGTCTTAAGCCGAGCCGGCAGCACCGCAAGCCCCATGACCTCAATGAGGCCGATGTTCTCTTTTTTGATGTGATGCAATTTGGCGTGCGGGTGGTAGAGCCCCAGCGGATGCTCTTCCGTGGTCAAATTGTTCCGGAGCACCAGGTCCAACTCATACTTCCCGTCCCGCATTCTCGCAATCGGCGTGACGGTATTGTGCGGCACGCCCTCGGTCTCGGCGAAAATAACAGCGTCCGCATCTGTATAAGCACGCCATGCGTTCAGGATGCGATCTGCGAGCGCAATGAGACGTCCGCGTTCCTTTGCCGCGATGCGCACCACAGACATCGGCCAGTTCACAATGCCCGCACTCACATCTTCAAAGCCCGGGAACGTGAATTCCGTCTCAATCGGCGCCCGCTCCATGGCGAAGCTGTAGTGACCGCCCTGGAAGTGATCGTGCGCGAGGATGGACCCTCCCACAATCGGCAGATCCGCATTCGATCCCACGAAATAATGCGGGAACTGATGCACAAAGTCGAGCAACTTTGCAAAAGTATCGCGCTCTATCTTCATCGGCGTGTGCTCGCGGTTAAAGCAGATGCAGTGTTCGTTGTAATAGACATAGGGCGAATACTGCAAAAACCACGGCTTTTCGTTGATTGTAATCGGCACAATGCGGAGATTCTGCCGCGCGGGATGGTTTACACGTCCCGCATAGCCCTCATTCTCCGCGCAAAGAAGACAGCGCGGATAGTTCGAGGCCGGAAGATTTCTTGCCGCCGCTATGTCCTTCGGATCCTTTTCGGGCTTGGAGAGATTGATGCTGATATCCATCTCCCCGTATGCCGTGTCCACCTTCCATCGAAGATCCTTTGCACAGCGCTCGCGGCGAATGTAGTTCACGTTCTGACTGAACGCATAATACCAATCCGTTGCCGCCTTCGGACTCTCAGCGTACAGCGTTTCGAAGCACGAAATGACATCGGCCGGGCGCGGTGTCAAGCGCCCCATAAGTTCCGTGTCAAAGAGATCCCGGTAGGTCACCGTGTTCTCGGGAATAAGCCCCTTTTCGTAAGCATAATCACAGAGAATGTCCAGAGTCTCCGCAAGCCCGGCGTTCTCATTCAGTTCAAGATCCGGCAGCGCATCCGCCTTCAATACATCGAGAAGGGTATTGAGCGCCCAAATGCGCTCACAGTTCGCAATTAAACCGGTGTTTACCGCATAATTTACCAAATGTAATACTGCATTCATGTTCTCTTCTCCCGCTCCCTTCGGAGGTAAATCTGCTACAATTTTACGCCCGAATCTTCTCTCTTTCAAGCGCGCCGAGGCACTTCTTCCCGCCCGCGGAAGCAGGCTCGGAAACATCGGAATGATATTTCGACGCAAAATATCGCATGAAAAAGGACGGGGCGATGAAACACCCCATCCTCATTTTGTCGCTGTCTATTTACTTGGTCACCATGTCATACTTGAATACCACGACAGAGCCGTACTCCGCAGGCAACGAGAGCGAGAAATATATCTCCCCGTTCTTCACATAGCTAAAACTCTCCGGCCACTTGAGCTTGCCGTCATCGCCCTTTTTGAGCGGGAAATCGGAAGCTTCGAGCTTCTCTGCGATGCTCTTCTGCAATGCATCCTTGCCGTTTGCCTGAATCCAGGCCTTGTATGCATTGACCTCGCTTTCTCCCGCGTTCGCAAGCTCAAACGCATCGCTGAGCGCATAGTTTGCCATGCTGTCCGCATCCACCGCGTCTCGAAGGCCGAGATCTTTCAGGCTTCTCACCGCAACGGTATTGCTGTAGAAGAGCTGCACCGGTGCCGCGTCCCCGCTTCTCTGCATTTCGCCGCGGTACACAACCACAACGCGGTCCGCATCCGCCGAAATAACCTCCGCTGTCACCGTGAGCTTATCCTTTGCCGCGTCGGTGAGGAGCGCCTCAATCGGCGAGAGCGCATTCTCCTTTAAGTGCGCGTTCAGCTTTTCCTGCTGCGCGCTGTCCGTGAGACCGCTGACCACCGGATAGCCGATCGAAATATTGTCCTTCTGATAGTTTTCCGTTTTGGCCGAAATCAGCGCACGCTTCTCTGCCGCCTGACTGCCCGCCGCCGCGGTACTGCTCTCTGCGCTGCCGGAGCTTGCCGCCACACTCGCCGCCGTCTCTGCAGCGCGGTTCTCCGCCGAAGTCTCAACAACCTTGGAGGACGACTTCTTTCCGCAGCCCGTCGCCAAAAGCGCTGCCATAAACGCAGCCGCACACACCATTCCTATTTTTTTCGTTTGCATTGTCCACCTCCGCTGTGCGTTTCCGTGTTCCCCGTAAGTATAGGCGGGAAGTTCTGCGCCGTCAACCGAGGCGCATCCCCCTCCCGCGTGTTGCGCCGATTACCGCGCGTGCAAAATAAAAACCGGCTGTTCTCCCCCTTCGGGACAACAACCGGTCTTCTGCCTGCCGACAGTGGGACTTGAACCCACACGCCCTTGCGAGCAACAGATTTTGAGTCTGCATCGTCTGCCATTCCGACATGTCGGCTTACCGGCAGAGTATAGCATTTCAGCGGCGGCAATTCAAGGGCTTTTTGTTTGCCTTTGAACATGCAACTAAAAATAGTTGCAAAGTGCAAGGCTCTCGTCTATACTTTCAATGACGGAGGTAAATCCGATGGGACAAAAAGAAAAATTAATTCAACGCCTTAAGTCTAATCCAAAGGACTTTACTTTTGATGAAGCTGAGTCACTACTGAAATACTTTGACTATGAGTGCTCAAATAAAGGCAAAACAAGCGGTTCCCGTATTATTTTTTCCAACAAGGAACACGGAAGCATCTTGCTTCACAAACCACATCCGGGAAACGAGTTAAAAAGTTATCAGGTGAAACAGCTCATTACACTGCTGACAGAAGAGGGGTTTATATGAATAATACCATTCAGTATAAAGGATATGTAGGTAGCGTCGAGTTTTCAGAGGAAGACGGTATTTTTTTCGGTAAAGTCATGGGAATTCGTTCTCTTATCTCGTATGAGGGCGAATCTGCCAAGGAACTTTTGAATGATTTTCACGATGCCGTTGATACCTATCTGGAACATTGCAAGGAAGAAGGGAAGAAACCTGAGCTTGCTTTTAAAGGCAGTTTTAATATTCGACTCTCCCCTGCGCTTCATAAAAAGCTCTTTCTGTATGCAACCGCACACCAGATGTCTATCAATCAGTATATCGAAGACACCTTAGAGGCCTCTCCCGCCTCGAAACTCGTGATTTGATAGGAATCCTGTTAAAGCGCAAGTTTACAATACATTGCCCTACATTTGTATCCCCGCCGGTAATGATCTGCGCGGGAACAATGTACGGCGCATCACACATACTTTTCGCAACGGCATTGTTCGATCACCCGCTTTCCGAGCAAGGTAATTGCCTTTTTCGGACACAGACTGATGCAACGGTAACACATGGTACACCGATTCCCGGAAACGGCCCGCTTGCTTTGCATTCGGATATTTCCCATGGGACAGACCTCACTGCACAAGCCGCAACCGATGCATGCACTGCTTATTTTCAGCTGATCCGTGTATCCCGCCGTCTTTCGATAAAACCATAGTCTCTGCCCAAACAACCCCTTGAAGTGCGCTATCATCGATAAACCTTCGCGCGGATAATTTTCCTGCCGTATTTGTTCCGCTACAAGCGCTATACCATAATTTCTTATACAGCTATTTATTGCCGGTTGTCGATTAAAGAAACACTCCCTATAAATCTTCCGTATTCTTTTTTAAGAGCCTGCTGTCACAAACGGAATCCGGCATTTTGATTTGCAGACCGCCAAGAACGGTCGTGCCGTACTGCTTCAGAATTCTCGCGGTACATCCGGTTCCGTCACCGCTGAACAGTCCCATGGTATTGAGTATAAAAATCTCTTTCCCATTCCACAGTGAGCGGTGTTTGTCAATAAAATCACGCACCATAAACGGCGCATTGGAAAACTGGGTCGGATACCCCAAAACAAGGCTGCCATATTTGGCGATTACATTCTCAATCCCGGCATGTTCAATCGGAAAACACGGCGCCGAAGCGTCGAGCAAAGAAACCAGCTTTTCAACGCAGTGCTTCGTGTTTCCGGTTCCGCTGAAATAAATTCCTATCATAGTCGACTCACTTCCCCGCTGCGATTCGTGCCGGGTACCAGTTTTGAAACCAGGCCGTAAAGAGTCCCATGAGAATCGGTATCGCCTGCACCGCGATGCTGAGCACCAAAGCCGGTACCTTCCCGCTCAGAAAATAGCTGACAATCGCGATCACGATATAGACCACTCCCCAGGCAGCCGCAAGAATGTAATTGGTTCGCATAAAGATGGGATTTTGAAGCGCATCCTTTCCGTAGCGGTACTTTACATAGGCTGCACAGAGCGGCTCTTTTGTGAAACAGGAACCGAGCCACAAACACCCGAAAGCCAAATAACCGGCGCACACAGCTTGAAGGCCGTTTCCTGTGACAGCGGCATAAATGGCAAGTCCCGCCACCAGCGCAAACGAGAGTCTGTCGTAGCGGCATAATTCATAGCGCTCCGTGATGAGCGGCAACGCGGCACAAATGCCGAGGGTAATCAGTGCCCCTACTTTCGGCTCTACGGAAACAGCGACCCAGAGCGCAATCCAGGCGAGCAGCATGTTCTGCATGCTTGGCGGCTTTTTTTCCGTTGTGAGTTTCACAATCGGCCGTGTGTTTTCTGCCTGCTCCTCCGTGCCGAAATAGCGGTCCCAGTTCATCATGAGTGAAAAATCGCCGCTCACGGTGTACAGGTGTTTGGCGAGCGCCTCATCGCCCCGCATCTCTCCTCTCGAAAGTGACAGCCAGACCGAAAAGGGTGTATCGATGCGGGTGGTGGCACGGAGACTTTCGTCCGTCAGTACCTCTGCGCCGTCCTTTCCGAGTTTAATCCGATAGGTTTTTCCGAGATCCGTATAACAAATTTCGAGCACCCGCTCCCGTCCGTCAAAGCGATCTCTGTTGTAGAGTGCCGCCATCTGCCGCGTAAAGATAAGACTTTCGTCTTCCTTTTCGCCGTTCTCTTTCGAAATCCCCCAGCTCGCATCCGCCATTTTTTCAAAGACCTCTCGCGGATACAAGAGCGCCTTGAGCTTCATCTCGGTCTCCGCCTGTATGCGTCCGCCCGCGTATTCTCTTCCTGCCTGCCGCACCGCAGCGAGATAGGCATCGGTTCTCGCGGAGAGTTCTTTTACGCGGAACAATTCGCCCTGCCCGCAGAAGATACTCGTGTACTTCCCCTGTCCCAGTACATGGTCAAACATCCGCGTCACACTGTCGTAATTCCCCTCTGCCGAATAGAAGCCGCAAGTCGAAATGAGAACATGCTTAACCATACTTCTGTCATAGCGAGAGGGATGCCCGCCGCTCCCGTTCCCGTCTCTACTCTCGCACATAAACGGCAGGCTCATGGGAAGCTGGCGATCAATCAGATTTTTGAGCAGCCCCGGCACACTGTAGTAATAGAGCGGAAAGCTCCAGATGACCAGATTTGCGGAGAGCAGCCCCTCAATCACGGTCTGCATATCGTCCTTCATGCAACAGCTACCGGGCGTCTGCTTCCAGCAGGCAAAGCAGCCCTTGCAGGGCGCAATCCGAAGAGCGTTCAGATGCAGCTCTTCGACCTCGACCGCTCTCTCCCGTTCGCTCTCATGGTCGCGTATGCCATCGAGAAAGCTGTGCGCGAGACGGAGCGAGTTACTCTTAGCCCCCTTGGGACTTCCGTTAATCAGCAGAATCTTCATGCTTGAAACCCTCCAATTCCCGTATGCACTCCTCACACCAGGCGCGCACCATCTCCTCGTACATGACGCCGAAGCGAATCGTAAACTTCCAGAACAGCGCTTTTTCGGGCAGATTCAGCATATCACGATATTGGTCGCTGACCGCCTCCGCTTCGTTGCTCTCTTTTGTAAAGAGGCATTCCTGTTCCGGCAGGGACTTAAAATAAGCGATGTTCTCATCCAAATCGCATTCGCCGCGAAAAAAGGTCTTCATGAGCATGGCATTGCGGACCAGACTCCTGTTCGTATCCTCCCGAAGCCAGCGAAGCAGCTCTTCTTGTCCCGCTGCGGTAATCGATAAGATATTCTTATCCGGTTTCCCGGCCTGCTCCACATGAACAGCCGCAATCCACCCGTTCTTTTCGAGTCCTTGCAGTTCCCGGTAAATCTGACTCGTCTGCGCAACCCAGAAGTGGCGCAGAGAATCTCGGAATACGGTCATAATTTGATAGCCCGTCATATCTCCGTAGCTCAACAATCCCAGAATTCCGTGCTTTAACATCGATTTTTTCCCTCTTGAATAGTTCCACTTGTTGAATATCTTGCTCACAGTATAGTTCCACTTGTAGAATATGTCAAGAGACAAAAATTGCGCCGACTACCCGGCGTGTCATGGGAAATCGGCGCAAGAATCTTTATTCTCAACCCTTGTGAATCAGCAGCAACCCCAGTCCGCAGACGAGAATGCCGGCGAGCTGTTTGATGCTGATGTGCTCCCGGTAGACCAGAAAGCCGATCACCAGCAGTGCGAGGGCAAGACACATACTCGATGTCAGCGCACCGTTACTCACCTTCCAACCGGAGCGGTACAGAAACACATACCCGACCTCGATTCCCACAATCGACAGACCGAGAACATACGAAGTCCAGTTCGCCTTGCCGAGTTCCGGAAGCAGGGCGTTCGGTTTGACGCTCGCAAGGAACAGGGCCGCCGATACTCCCCCGGCAGCAAGATACGTGATGGTGAGCGCGCCGAAGGTATTTGCGCCCTTCGGCATCGATTTCGTACAAATGTTGTAAAAACAATTCGATCCCACAATCAAGAGCAAAGGCCAAAGCATCTCCCACATCTTACTTCCTCCGAAGATTTTCTCTTTCTCAGACTTCCTGTCAGATACAAAGGTAAACACATTGCATAAGCAAGTTTGACGCCTGTTTTTCGGACTAAAAAAGAACGGTTCCGCAATGCGTGACCGTTCTTCCTATGGCGTGAGACGAAAACGTGTCACTCATTTAACCGTTCCTTATCAAAGTTAAGTCCAAACCGCTTTCGTTTGCACTTTTTATGACAGCTATCTGTATTTTGTATCCTGCGCGCCGTTTTTTACCTATCAAACTCGATTCGTTATGTTTTTATTATAGGTTCTGCTTATGGATAAATCAAGCGCAATGTACAGCATAACACCGAAATTTCAATGAACATTCGAGCGAAATTTATTCTGTTTGCCTCTCGCACTTGCGTTCACATCCTCGAACTTGCTTGTAATTCGCAAACACCTTTGCCTCCGTTAGCGCGCGCAGTTTTTCATGCGGCAAATCGCGCGTTTATCGCTTTTTATCCTTCATGAGCTCGGACAGTACACCAAACGGCGTGAGCAACAACGAAATCAAAATAATCGTACCCAGCCCATTGTCCCCTCTCTTTTGCCGGTTTTTCTCTTGCATATTTTTAATATCGGTTCCGAGACGCTCGAGATAGCACTCCTTATCGCTCAGGGGGATGGGTTCACGCGGCAACAACGGCTCCCGCTCGGGATGAAGCTTTACAATGCTTTCCCTCAGTTCCGACACTGTCGTTTTCATATTGCCGAGCCAGAGGAAGGGATTGTGGCCGGCCGCCTTCACACAATCATAACAGACATACTTAAACCCCCTGACCATAACCTTTTTTAAGATAACTTTCTGACCGCAAATCGCGCACTCCGACATCTTTGATTCTCCCATCTCTCTGCGTTGCAAATCTGCCGCTTGTACAGCTCTATTTATCTACTCTACTTCCAAAAGTCGCTTGAATCAAGCAATGTCATCGTTTAAACACGGACTTTCCACCGCAACGATATCCTCAATCGGAATCCGGCTCCCGTCCGTCAGGTATATGCATCGCGGAAAGTCCGTTATCTTCTTGATTCGCCCGCTTACCGTCACATAAGCGCCGCCCGCCTTGCGCGCATCCGGCACATAATATAAGAGGCTCAGTTCCGGCTGCTCCTGCTGCCGCTTGACAAGCACAGCGAGTCTTGCCCCGAGGCGCTCTGCCTCCTGCGGATCGAGCTCAATCCTGTCTTCGGTGAGTCTTGCGGTCTCCGAGACCGCGGCATCGTAACCGGTGAGTGCCGCAAAGGGCAAAAACTGCGCTGCCCTGTCCTCCATCGGCATGGGCCTATGCTTCTTTGACTGCGGTCGCGCTAAATGTAAGATGTCATCGTACACCCCGCTCACGCCCTGTGCCCTCCGATCTGCTCATTTCTGTCCTTTCCGGTCGCGCCGTCTAAGAGACTGCGCCCCTTTAGCAGCGCATTCTTTCCGAACTTTTTCTTGATTGCGAGGGTCGCCTCCTGTAATTTTCGCTCACGCTCCCGCCGTGCTGTCTCCTCTGCCTGCTTTGCCTCCTCCGCCGCGTAGTCGGTGAAGAGACTGAGCTGTGCATAGCCCTCGGAAGCCTTCTGAACCTCCCGTTCCGGGATCACATGACCCGCGCTGAGCGCCAGTCTGCGAACCGTAAGCGAGGAATTCACAATGCGGTCAAAGAGCGCGGAAAACGCTGCGACAAGTTCATGCGCCGAAGAGCTGTAGTGCGGCAATCCTTCGCTCCCGTGCGCATGCTTCGGAAGCTGCCGTCCGTAGTAGTCCGTAACAATCTTGCCACTGTAATGTTTGCGGCGCTCGGGGTTACTTAGGTTCTCAAGATCGTAGCCGACTGTCAAAACCACTTGGTCGGTCACAAGTTCTTTTTCCACGAGTTGAAGGGCAAGAGCATCCGCCATCTCGAGCATCACGATTTTTGCCTTTTCGGCTTCATAGGGCGTTTGTAACACCTGCCCTTCTCCGAGGCTCTTGCTCGCCGGACGGTAGGCCTTTACATCTGCAATGCCGCAGGGCTCATAGCCCCAGGCATGGTCGATTAAGAGCTCTGCATTCTTTCCGAAAAGACGGTAGAGTAAGTCCTCATCTTGCAGAGAACAGCGCGCCACATCTCCCATCGTATAGATTCCGTAGGCTTCGAGTTTCCGCGTATACCCACGCCCGACACGCCAAAAGTCCGTGAGCGGTCGGTGGGACCAGAGTTCCCTGCGGTAACGCAGCTCATCCAGCGCCGCAATGCGAACGCCGTTTTCATCCGCAGGACTGTGCTTTGCCCTGATATCCATCGCAACCTTTGCGAGATAGAGGTTCGTCCCGATTCCCGCTGTCGCTGTGATGCCGGTGCTCTCAAGAACATCCAGCATCATCTTTTTCGCAAGTTCCTTCGCCGTAAGGCGATAGGTTTTTAGATAGGCCGTCACATCCAGAAAGACCTCGTCGATCGAGTAGACGATGATGTCCTCCGGGGCGACGTACTTCATATAGATTGCATAAATCTTCGTGCTATAGGCCATGTAGTGCGCCATGCGGGGCTTTGCGATCAAAAAGTCCGCGGCGAGTGCGGGATTCTTCTTTAGCTCAGATGCGAAATGGGAACTGCCGGAAAAATTCCTGCCTCTCAGCTCCCTGCGGCGCAAGGCGTTTACCTCTTTTAGCCTCTGTTTTACCTCAAACAAACGGGCGCGTCCCGGGACGCCGAAACTTTTCAGAGCGGGCGATGCAGCGAGGCATATGGTCTTATCGGTACGGCTCTCATCCGCAACCACAAGATTGGTATCCATCGGGTCAAGTCCCAATTCCCGGCACTCTACCGAGGCGTAAAACGACTTTAAATCAATTGCGATGTAAGTACGCGCTTCCGTGACGCTTCCCTCCTCTCCGCTTCCTGACTCCATTATACGCGAAAAAGTGGAAGCGCGCACGCAGAATCAGAACAAATGTTTTGTATCATGCAAAGCCGGCCCGATAGAAATCCATTACAAGCTTCATGACCTTATCCGCGAAACGTATGGTTTAAAGTGTGATGTAAGAATATAAAATCACCGCAATACTGCATTTAACTACTTGTCATCCCGGCACTCGAGAAGTCCTGTAAAGCTTTATTCTGTAAATCTTGCGGAGAGCTTACTGATTTCTTTATCATCACGCAAAAAAAGAGGCGGACTTTCGTCCGCCTCTTTCGTAGGGTCGCATACAGCTTGCGCTGTCTTCTGTGATTTACTCGGTCTTGCTGTCGTCGTAGAGAGTGACCAGCTTCTTCAGGTACTCGTAGCGAGCCATTGCATCCTGCTCGTTCTGCGTGAAGAGCTTCTCTGCTCTCTCCGGGTTCTTCAGCATAAGGGAGTTATAACGAACCTCGCCCATGAGGAACTCTCTGTACTCGCCTTCCTTCGGCGGCTTGGAGTCGAGCGTAAACTTCTTCTCGGCAGCCGGGTTGAAGCGGAAGTTGTTCCAGTAACCGGACTCAACCGCAAGCTTCTCCTCGGTCATAGCCTTGTTCATGCCCTTCTTGATGCCGTGGTTGATACAGGGCGAGTAAGCAAGGATCAGGGACGGACCCGGATAAGCCTCTGCCTCGGCAATTGCCTTGAGTGCCTGGTTCATATCCGCACCCATGCTGATCTGCGCGACATAGACATAGCCGTAGGTCATCGCGATGCCTGCGAGATCCTTCTTCTTGGTCTCCTTACCGCCTGCCGCGAACTGTGCGATTGCACCGGTCTTGGTGGACTTGGAGGACTGACCGCCGGTGTTCGAATACACCTCGGTATCGAAGACGAGGATGTTGATATCCTTGCCGGAAGCGAGGACGTGGTCCACACCGCCGAAGCCGATATCGTAAGCCCAACCGTCGCCACCGAAGATCCACTGGCTCTTCTTGTTGAGGAAGTCCTTCTGCTTCAGGATCTCCTTTGCGAGCTCGCTGCCGTCCTTCTCAAGTGCCTCGATCAGCGCATCCGTTGCCGCGCCGTTCGTTGCACCGACAGAGTAGGTGTCAAGCCAAGCCTGGCAAGCCTTCTTGGTCTCGTCGTTCGAAGCGGTCTCATTGAGCTCCTCAACCTTGCTCTTCAGACCGTCGCGGATTGCGCGGTTTGCAAGGAGCATACCGTAACCGAACTCAGCGTTGTCCTCGAAGAGGGAGTTGTCCCAAGCCGGACCCTGGCCCTTCTCGTTCGTCGTGTACGGCGTGGACGGCGAGCTGTTGCCCCAAATCGAGGAGCAGCCGGTTGCGTTCGAAATGTACATTCTGTCGCCGAAGAGCTGGGTGACAAGCTTTGCGTACGGCGTCTCACCGCAGCCTGCGCATGCGCCCGAGAACTCAAGGAGCGGCTTCTTGAACTGAGAGCCCTTGACCGTGCTCATCTTGAACTTATCGATAACTTCCTGCTTCTCCGGAAGCGTAACCGCATAGTCAAAGAACGGCTGCTTGTCTGCATTGTCCGCAAGCGGCTGCATGACGAGCGTCTGGTTCTTCACATTGCCCGGGCAAACATTTGCGCAGCTGCCGCAGCCCGTGCAGTCGAGGACGGAGACATTGATTGCGAACTTGTAGCCCGGCATCATCTTGAGATCCGTCATCTTCATGCCTTCCGGTGCATTCTTCGCCTCTTCCTCGGTCATTGCAACCGGGCGAATCGCAGCGTGCGGGCAGACATAGGAACACTGCGTGCACTGGACGCAGGTATCCGGATTCCAAACCGGAACATTGACCGCGATACCGCGCTTCTCGTAAGCAGCGGTGCCGTTCGGCGTGGTGCCGTCCATGTAATCCATGAATGCGGAAACCGGGAGCTTGTTGCCCTCCTGCGCATTGACCGCGGACTGAATCGTATTGACGAACTTCTGAACAGACTCCGGTCCGTGTGTTGCGTGCGTGAACTCGAGGCCCTCGTCCTGCGCGTCCTTCCAGCTCTCCGGAATCTCAACCTTGTGCGCGCCCGAAGCACCTGCATCGATTGCGTTCCAGTTCTTCTTGACGACATCCTCACCCTTGCGGCCGTAGGTCTTCTGTGCAGCATCCTTCATGAGGCTGATTGCCTTCTCCTCCGGGATGATGCCGGTCAGCTTGAAGAATGCGGACTGAAGAATCGTGTTGATACGGGTCGGGCCCATGCCGGTCTCGATACCGATCTTCACACCGTCAATGGTGTAGAGATTAATCTTGTGGTCGTAGATATACTTCTTCACCTGGCCCGGCAGATGCTCCTCAAGCTCCGCATCGCTCCAAGCGCAGTTCAGCAGGAAGGTTCCGCCGTCCACAAGTTCCTGCACCATGTTGTACTTGCGGATGTAAGCCGGGTTGTGGCAAGCCACGAAGTCTGCCTGATGAATCAGGTAGGTGGACTTAATCGGCTTGTGACCGAAGCGGAGGTGAGATATGGTGACACCGCCGGACTTCTTCGAATCATAGTCAAAGTATGCCTGTGCATACATGTCGGTGTTGTCACCGATGATCTTGATGGAGTTCTTGTTCGCACCGACGGTACCGTCTGCGCCGAGACCCCAGAACTTGCAGTTCGTCGTGCCCTCCGGCGTCGTGACGAGGTTTGCCCCGGTCTCGAGGGAGAGGTGGGTCACATCGTCCACAATGCCGACGGTGAAGCGCTTCTTCTCCGTGTTCTCGAAGACAGCGACAATGTCCTTCGGGGTCGTGTCCTTGGAACCGAGACCGTAGCGACCGGTGAAGACCGGAACGTTTGCGAACTCGGTGTCGCGAAGCGCAGCGACCACATCGAGGTAAAGCGGCTCACCGATGGAACCTGCCTCCTTCGTTCTGTCAAGCACTTCGATGCGCTTCACAGACTTCGGAAGAGCCTCGACCAGAGCCTTTGCGCTGAACGGACGATACAGGCGGACCTTCACAAGACCGACCTTCTTGCCCTGCTTCAGCAGGTGATCGACGGTCTCCTCAATCGTGTCATTGACGGAACCCATCGCGACGATAACGACTTCCGCATCCTCTGCGCCGTAGTAGTTGAAGAGCTTATAGTCCGTGCCGAGCTTTGCGTTGACCTTGTCCATGTAGTCCTGCACGATTTCCGGCAGTCTGTCATAGAACTGGTTTCTCGACTCGTTGATCTGGAAGAAGACGTCCGGGTTCTGAGCCTGGCCCTTCTCCTCCGCGTGGTTCGGGTTCAGCGCCTTATCGCGGAACGCCTGAATCGCGTCGAAATCTGCCATATCCTTCAGATCCTCGTAATCCCAGATCTGAATCTTCTGAATCTCATGGGAGGTACGGAAACCGTCGAAGAAGTTGATAAACGGAATCTTGCCCTTGATTGCGGAGAGGTGTGCCACCGGCGTCAAGTCCATGACTTCCTGTACGGAAGACTCACAGAGCATTGCACAGCCGGTCTGTCGACATGCGTAAACATCCGAGTGATCGCCGAAAATGCTGAGTGCGTGGGTTGCAATCGCACGCGCGGAGACATTGATGACGCCCGGAAGCATCTCGCCCGCGATCTTGTAGAGGTTCGGGATCATCAGAAGCAGACCCTGAGACGCCGTATAGGTCGTGGTCAGAGCGCCTGCGACGAGGGAACCGTGAACGGCACCTGCCGCACCTGCCTCAGACTGCATCTCCGTAATCTGAACCGTGTGACCGAAGATGTTCTTAAGTCCCTGTGTTGCCCACTCATCCGTGTGCTCTGCCATCGGAGAAGACGGGGTGATCGGATAGATAGCCGCGACATCGGTGAACGCATAAGACGCGTGCGCCGCCGCCTGGTTACCATCCATGGTTTTCCATTTTCTTGCCATGTGATACCTCCCAAGTGATATTGGAATCCGAGGGCGCTTGTCCTCAGAGTTTTAAAGCGTCTGATAATATTATAACAGGCAGCTGCACCAAAAAACAATGTGCAACTGCCTGTTTCGTGTATCTTATTGGGTACATCCGTCAGTTCTCGGGTGCTGCCGCAACCGTCTCTTCCGCGGTCGTCGGACCGTCATGGAGATTGACACCCGGTCCTTTTTCGACCGTGGCTTCCGACGCGGAAGACTTGCTCTCACCGCTCTTGCCGCTCTTCGAGGCAGCTGTGCTCTCGCTGCTCTTGGTACTCTTTGACTCCACCTTGCCGGCCGCGCTCTCCGCCGCCTTACCCGGATTCACCGCCTCGGTCGGCGAAACGGTCGCCTGTCCCGCCGCTGTCTCGGTGTTCTCGGTAATGGTCATCGCATTTGCCGCCTGCGTCGCAGTCACAACACCGCTCGTGTTGCGGGCAATCTTCTTCGAATGTCCCTTGTAGCTCGAATTGTGGAAAAATTCATCCGAGGTGACCTCGCCGTTCTTCTTGGTTACGATGTTCGTGACCCAACGGCTGCCGATGCTGCCGTCCGCAATCTTCTTCTCAACACCCGGCTTCAAGGTCGTATCCTCGACATACTCCACGCCGCCGTTATCCATTTCCTCGAGTTTCTTCGAAACCATGGAGATGGTGACTCCCTCTTCCAGAACCGGAATTCCGACCAGCGAAACCGTAACCGTCTTGGCCTTGGGATCAAACTTCGCGCGTACCGCCATTGAATACTTGGTCGTATTGACAAACTTCATATCCGGGCCGTCGTAGCCGTCATAGCTGACCGCCGCATCCTCGCCCGGCGTCACATAGGTCGGTGCAAAGGTATGCGCATGGCGCTCGGTCGGCATGATGCCCGCCTTCACCACCGTGTTATACAGCGTGGTCGAAACCTGGCAGACACCGCCGCCCGGCTCCAACACAACCTTGCCGTTCTGGTAAGCACCGGCAGGCTTGTAGCCGCGCTCCAAGGTGCGGTTACCTGTCGTGTGATTAAACGAGAACTCCTCGCCGACCTTTAAAATCTTGCCGTCCAGCGCTTCGCAGGCAAGCTTTAGATTGTTGTTTCGATCCGCATTGTTGGTCGCGGTCGTCGTGAAACTCGCAATCACTTTGTACTTTTCCTTCGCCTCTGCCGCCGTCATGGCAGGTGCGGTCGTATCCGCCTTGAGCGGAAGTACGGCGTCGTAGCGCTGATTGTTCATGGCAGCCTTAATGGCATCCGCCATGGCTGTCTCATCCACCTTCAGTCCCTCGACGGAATCGCTGTACTCAAAGACATTGGTCGTCTTGTCAAAGCTCTTGATTTCCGAACTCTTCGCGCTCCGGTTCCATTTCTTGGCAATCGCCTCCGCTTCGGTCGCAATCTCCGCATCCAGTCCCTCGGCATCCAGATAATAGCGCCGTTCATTCTCATTTGAAGCGGTCTCGCCGTAAATCTCGGCAAGGAGTTTTTCCAATCTCAGTTTGAGTAAATCCGAGACCGCATAAACCTCGCCCTCAATCTCCGCTGCCGTAGTCGCCGCACTTGTTACCGCAGCGCTTGTACCGCCTTCCGCCGCCGCGCTTTCCGCACTTGTGCTCTCAACGGTCTCAGCCGGAGCATTTTCCGCAACACGAAGATTCCAACGATACTTTGCAAGCACGGCTTCTCGCGCCGCATCCTTTGTCATCCCCGAAATATCAATGTCGTTGATGAAACAACTGCCCTTTAACTTTTCGGCAGGCTCTGTTTCGCTTGCCGCAGTGCTCTGGTTATGCTTTCCGCTCCCCGCCTGCACCATGCGGGAGATGCCGAAAACCGAAAGCGAAACGGCAAGTACCGCTCCCGCCGCTCCGATGATCATTTTTTGCCGCCGCTCGCGCAATCTCCGCTGCCGCTGTCTGTAAAAGTGACTACCCCTATCGCCTCTCACGCTCATTGTCCGCTCTTCTCTATCTTCCGTTAAGAAATAAATGTTGGTCCGCTTCTTGCGGGGGGGGTATCCTGTACCCCAACCGCAATATTAAGGAAAGTATAACATAGTCTGCGCGAAAAAAAAGGGCTGTTCCTGTTACGAGACATTACAAATTCGTTAGGTCATTTTGAACTTTCTGTTCTGTTTGCACAAAGGGCTGCCGCTCCCCCGTCATTCTCACCCTGTCCCGTACAGAATTATCTCTTTTTTCCCCAAGTGTTGCGAAATTCTTGCGCGTTAGACACAACATTTTGCCAACCGGGCACGCCTTCCGCATCGGGACACAGCGATTTTCGTGCCTATGCTTCTTTATGTTTGTCCCGCGGCATTTTCCCGACACTGTCCGCAAAAAAGGAGCACGGTCAAACCATGCTCCCCTCGCTGCGTAACAAACGCAACATTTCGATATTTTTAATTCATCTCCTCAAGGCTTAAGTGAGATATCGCCCAACGGCGCAGACGTACATAGCCCCAGGAATAATAGAGACCGCAGGTCACGATGCTCAGCAGAAGCACTATAATGTACTGACCGAAGAGCTCCGCACCGCTTCCTTCAAACCGGAGGCGCTTTCCGGAAATGCGGACATTCGGTGCATACCACTTGTTAAAGCTGCAGACCACCCACGGAACCGCAATGCCGCAGGTCAGACCCGACGCCAGTCCCATGACCAAATTGTAACCGATCCACTCAAACATATTGCCTTCAAACCCGGAATTCGGGAACACATCCGTGTTGTTCGGATCGCTCACTTCATCCGCAAAGGTCGTGTGGCTCAGAATCCACTGTTCCAGTTTGAGACCCATCACAAAGCTGTAAAGACCGCAGGTTACGATGGTGAGCAGGAACCAAACAATCCACTTGCCGAAGAGCTGTATACCCGTGCCGTTAAACGCCAACCGTCTTCCGTTGTAAACCGTGTGTCTGCGATCCCAGCCGATTCTATAGCAAATGACCCAGGGGCTCGCCAAGCCGATTGTAACCAGGCAAATGAAAGCGCCGACCAAATTGATGATGAAAAGTTCCAGTCCGCTTCCGTCAAATACGGACTTGTTCGGATCGAGTATCTCCTCGGTAACAGCTTTGCCGCTTGTCCCTTCGCGCTTCATTTCCGCCGCAAACTGTTCCGTCTTTTCCCGCGGATTCTCGGCAAAACTCTTGAAAGCCGCAAAGTCTTCACTCGGCTGAATATCCGATGCGATTCCGGTGCCGCGCAAAAAGACGCGGGACAGTGCATCGAGCGCAAAGAGAGCCAATGCAATACCGAGGAGGGTAAAGAAGAAGTTTCCCTTCCCGAACAAGCGCAACAGGGAAGCAATCAGCGCCAGCACATTGGCGCCGAGGCACACTGCCATGCCGGTGGTCTGGTTTTCTTTCTTCCCGTAGAGCTGCACGCTTGCCACAACGCCTGCCAACGAAAGCAGGAAGAACAGGAACTTGCTGACATTATAGATGATTCCGAGCATACCGGACAGGCCGTACGCTACGCCGTAGAGCGGCAAAATATGTGCAAAAACGGTATAGGAGACGCCGCGCAAAAAGACAAGGATATATGCAATCACCGTAAAGGCAAAAACCGCGAGCGGTGCAAACGCAGCCAGGCGCTCCATATTTCCGGGGGTCCACTGCTGCTTCAGCGCCTCTCCCTGTCGCGCTGCTTCCTCGGCGGTTTCACGCGCCGCGCGCGCAGTGCTGTCCGCTGCCCGATTCGCCTCCCGACCGGCCTGTTCCGCTTTTTCTTTGGCGTACTTCGCGGTGTCCTCGCTTGCGCGGCGCGCCTCCTCGGCAGCCTTTGCCGCAGCTTCCCGCGCACGTGTCGCGGCTTCTTCGGCTTCGCGCTGAATGCGGCTCGCGTCGCTTTCCGCATCTGCCGCGCTGTCACCCGCAGATGCGTTCTGAGTTGCGCTGTCGCTTCCCGCTGCGGAATCGGACGCAGTTTCGCCTGTGCCCGCGGTACTCGTGCCTGCGGTACTTGTGCCTGCGGTACTCGTGCCCGCGGTATCCGTTACGCTGTCGCTCGCAGCCGCGGTATCCGCCGCCGCGTTCTCCGCGCTCTGCTTTGCTTCGCCTTCCGCCGCAGCAAAGTCGACTCTCTGTCCGCAGTTCTCGCAGAATTTTGCCCCGGGTACTATCTTGTTGCCGCAATTCGGACAAAACATCTTTTTCTCCCTCCCCAAATCTACTGTCACAACAGGTTTCTGAGCAGCCAGAATAACAGAACGACCACCCAAAGGACTCCGAGAAATACGATCTCCCATTTTCGGAAGTCCGTGCGCGCGGTTCGGATGTACACCTCCGCCCGGTAAGCCCCATAGAGAAGCAGCAGAGGCACCACGCTTAAGCTCAGCGGGTTTTCCCGAAAAGCAACCTTCGGCTGACCGTGAATCAGCGCCATCGCGGCGTGCGTCATGCCGCAGCCGGGACAGCGGTAACCGGTCACCAGCCGAAACACGCAGGGAATCCCAAGACCCGTACACTGTATGAACAGCGCGTAGGCTAGTCCCAACAAAACAATACGGGCAGTGAGACTTCCCACTGCCCGTCGACGCTCTTCCGTCCCCTGAACCTCAGCAGCTTTCATTCCGACCTCCGACTTTGCGCATATAACTTGGTTAGTATACGCGAAAACAGTGCGAAACAAAAGAAGTTTCAAGAAACTGTAAGCAAAAATCAATCTTTGTAAGATTTATCCCGCATAGCGCATGCCGGAGAACACATCGATATCCCGGTACTGTTCCTCAATCATCCAGACAGATCCCTCTTCCCAGTCATTCTCCGGATAGTTCCTGATGTGTACGCGAACCTCTCTGCCGTCCTCCAGGCGGAAG
>ERZ773067.337-NODE-337-length-29461-cov-12.048528_pt1 | contig 29461 bp, 33 predicted proteins | sample MGYA00580622_ERZ773067 | MGnify/ENA primary metagenome ERZ773067 (study PRJEB29015, sample SAMEA2737998) | human oral metagenome | biome: human oral; feature: human-associated habitat; material: dental | place: China | collected 2113 ...
GCTTACTTAGGTACTGCCGGTAGAAGTGAACTGAGTTCACCTCTAAAACTTCCGGGCGGCTTACTTAGGTACTGCCGGTAGAAGTGAACTGAGTTCACCTCTAAAACTTCCGGAAAGCTTACTTAGGTACTGTCGGTAGAAGTGAACTGAGTTCACCTCTAAAACTTCCGGAAAGCTTACTTAGGTACTGCCGGTAGAAGTGAACTGAGTTCACCTCTAAAACTTCCGGGCGGCTTACTTAGGTACTGCCGGTAGAAGTGAACTGAGTTCACCTCTAAAACTTCCGGAAAGCTTACTTAGGTACTGTCGGTAGAAGTGAACTGAGTTCACCTCTAAAATTTCCTGAAAGCCTACGGAGGGCTATCTTTCAAGTACATTTGTATTAACCTTTTGTTGCTGCTTCGATATTTCTTGACCTTTAAGGATATCACCAATATCTTTAATATTCTTCTGATGCTCTGTCATACTTGTTTTATCAAGAACACCGGCTTTTAAATCCTTGGATAATTTTTTATATTCCTTACTTAGATCCTTTAATGTTGGTTTAATTTCTGTGTTGCTTGATAGTTTATTAATAGCATCTATAAGTTTATCACTGGATTTAAATCCGTTTTTCTTAACTTCATCTAATAGTTTATTTGAGATATCTGAATTATTGGATAGAGTAGGCTTAGACTGCTCTTGCTCTATTTGCTTTGTTTGCACCTGAACTTTTTCATAATTCTCAATAAGATATTTGCTTATCTTATTAGCTTCAGAACATGCTTTAAAAAATGCATTAGGGTCATTGCTTAATTTATCTATCCATGATGATATATAGCCTACATTGTGCTTATACATTGCTGATGCATCTAAATCAATTCCAAGATCACTTCTGATAAATATACTTGCAAGTTCTGCATTTAGTTCTTCCAATGCATAACCTTCAGTTCCACGCTGATTATCATTGGATAATCTATTCAATCTATCAGGATGTCCGGTTGAGTGTGCCATCTCATGTAAAGTAGTTGATAAAAAATGTTCCTCACTGGAAAAAGTTTCTCTTAGTGGTAAAACTATTTCATCATTAGTAAGGGAATAGTATGCTGTATTACTTACTCTCTCAACTATAGGGCACTCACTTGTTTCAATAAATTTTTCAGCAAGTTTAATATTCTCATCATGAGTAAGGGTATTCTTTGTTTTAGGTTCAGGTATATTGTCAATCTGTTGTGCATTAAACACATGAAAATAATTAATTTTTGGAGGATTAAATTCTATAATTTCTTTTTTAGGTTTGCCGTTCTCATCTAAAATTGGCTTACCGGTTTTCTCATCTTTAATTATTTTTTCCTCTGAAAATATAAACTTTTCACAAAGAACTCCTTTAGCTCCCCTTTTTACATTCCACCCCTGTTCCTGGGCTTGCTTATATGTACACCATCTTGAGTCTTTATAGTTCTGTGCTATTGCTTCAAACATAAGCTTAAACCTGTTTACTCCAGAGTATCTAACTTCAGATGTTGGATTATATGGTGATGTTAAATGCTTATAGATACTTGGATCAATGATATATTGTTTATTTTTAAGATTATCAATAATCTTATTCACCAGCTCCTTTCTCGAGTCCATCACCTTATCGAAAGTAGTTTTAGAAGTATATGTCTGCCTGCTTTCTTTAACCTCACTGTTATTGATGTCGGCTATAGGGTGTTCTCTATTACCTTCAATCGAATAATAAGTTTTATCACCAATTATTATATGGTCGAGAAGTTTTATTTGCATGATATCACATGCTTTTCTAAGTTCATTTGTAACATTAATATCATCCTGGCTTGGCTGTGGAATACCGGATGGATGATTATGAAACAGCATTATGGAGTTGGCATTGGATAATATCGCACTTTTAAGTATTTCTCTTGGAGAGAATAATGCGGAATTCAATGTTCCAATTCCTATAACGCTTAAATTAATTGGTCTGTTTTTTGTATCCAAGTTAGCAACTACTATTGCTTCCCTATCGTAATCCGATATCAAGTCGGAAACTAATGTCGTTGCAGCTTCAGGACTTGTAATAGGTTTATCGCTATACAGCGGTTTATCTTTTACAAGCCTTATGGAAACAGTGTCAAGGCTATATTTAGCATCTGGCATATACTACTCCTTATCGGTATCTTCAGTATCTGTATCGTCTTGAATAATGTCAAATGACAATATGAACGTCTCATTGCTATCACCAAATTCATTTGTCAATTGATTTAATTTTTTTCTTATTGTATCAACCGTTGAAAAAGGCTCACCTAAATCTTCTTCTGAAACGATGCCTTTTTCCTCATCTTCCGTTATGCCCATTTCTTTTATGTATTCTTCTATACTTTTTTTACTCATAGTTTTCTCCTATCAATGATATTTTTTTAAATAAAATTTCTCTGGCTTTATAAGTATAATCTAGGTATATAAGAGTGTTGCTTATACTTTTATGACCAAGCCAAAACTGTACATCTCTCATATCTACAAACTCTATAAGCTCCATTGCTCTAGTATGCTTGAGAACGTGGAAATGACTTTTAGATACATCAATATTTGCAATAGAGCAATAATGTTTCATCAGCTTATCTAACATTTTTCTACTTATAGCTTTATTTTCTTGAGACTTAAAAATATAATCTTCAGGACTTCTACTTAGGGAAAAATAATAGTCTTCAAATGCTGATAAAGTCTTTGATTCTACAATCTTTAGTACGTTACTTTTGCTATTTTTTAGCCTTGAACAGAACAGTAACTTATTTTCTGTATCATAATCACTCATTCTCAACAATGATACTTCAGAGGCTCTTAAAGCACAATATTTAGCTATGTAGAATATAGCTTTATTCCTGTATTTGTGCCTTGAAGTATCATTGTTAATTGCTGCATACAGCCTTTTTGTTTCGTCTTCAAATAAAAATTTAACCCTGTTGCTTGCCTTAATCATATAATCTCCTTTTTGAATTAGATTATATGAAGTAAGGTCTTTTGCTAAGTTCTTATATACAGGAATTAATATCTTTAGTTTTGTAAAAAATCTAATAACTCTATTATTTTGTATTCATATGTTTCAACATCTTTGTTTAGTCGCTTATAATACATTATTTGCTCCTGTAAATCGACAATTTTAAGTTGCCTGGCTATTGAATTTTCTTTAATATCACTTATAAAACTATTTCCGGCATTCTCATTTTGGATTATGAGCTTTACTGCCTCAATTATTTTATTATCAAATTCAATAAGCTCGCTTTCACTATAGCCATTGTAAAGTGCGCTTAACAAGTATACTGCTATCTTAAAATCAGTTTCTTTAAATTTGCTGGCGATATATTGAAGGTACTCAAAAGTATCTGACCTATTGTCATATCGTTCATATAGTTTCATAGCTTTATCCAACAAAACAAGATCTGACATAAAAATCCCCCCTTTATTATCATGTTATTCAATAGACAAAATAGTTATTTTGTCCACTCATAAACATATTTTAGAAAGGAGAGGTATGAAAAAAATACTTAAGTTGTTACCTATCATACTAACCATATTGGCAGAAATGTTGATATGTATATGGTTAGCAGGAATAATTGACCAATACCTATATATGATTTTTCATATTGGAGAGTCAAATATAAGGTCTCCGGATTTCTCATACATATATGCTTTTAAAGCTGTATTTCAAAACAGAGGGGTACTGGTATGTTTTATGGGTCTTCAGGCGATGTTTTTATGTATATATTTATATGTCAAGATTAGACCAAAAGCCGATATGGCAAATGTAAAGACTATAAGTATAACTGATCAAATAAGCTTACCATTACCGGTAGGAAATGGTCAGTATGGAACTGCATGGTTTATGGATAAGACTGAAAAGGAAAAAAAACTATATACTTTTCAATTTGATGGAAAAACCAGTACAGTTCCGGACAAAGCCGGTCTTGTTCTCGAGATGATAAAAGTTAAAGACAAAGAATATATAAGAACTTCAAAAGAAAGCCTACATACATTGATAATAGGTTCAACAGGATCAGGTAAAACAAGAAGAGTCTTACTTGAAACTATATGTATGCAGATTTTAAAAAGTATATCTTTTATAGTTTCAGATGTTAAAGGAGAGCTGTTTTACTACACTTCCAACTTTGCAGAAAGAAAGGGATACAAGAGTTTAGCATTTGATTTAAGAAATCCAAAAAAATCTGTCCACTACAACTTCTTACAGCCGATATTAAATGCACTAGATAATAAGGATAGTGCTAAAGCGATAGATGAAACGTGGAGCTTGGTATCGGTCTTACTGGGTGAACAAAAAGGAGAAGCTATATGGTACAACGGAGAATCAGCTACAATTGCTGCCGGAATACTTGCTGTTTGCCTTGAAGCTCCAAAAGAGTGCCGCAATATGACGAATGTATATTATTTTATAGCATATATGTGTAGACCCGATGCAGAGGGAAATATGCCAATCAATACTTATCTTGATAACCTGGATGATTCACATCCTGCGAAAATAGTATTTGCTATGGCTCAAATTGCAGCCGACAAAACAAGATCTTCATTCTTTTCGTCTGCACTTGGAACATTAAGGTTGTTTACAAATCCAAGTATTGCTGAAATGTGCAGTAAGTCCGATTTTGATTTACAGGATATATCAGCTCAAAAAACGGCACTTTATATTATAGTTCCTGATGAAGATAAGACATTGTATCCTTTAGTATCGATATTTATCCAACAGCTGTATATGGCTCAGGTAGAGCAAGCTAACGAAAACGGTGGAGTATTACCTATAAAAACAGATTACGATCTTGATGAGATAGGAAATTTTCCGACTATACCGGTCCTAGAAAATATAGCGGCTGCCGGGCGAAGCAGAGGAGTAAGGCTAAATATGATAATTCAAGCATATCAACAGCTTGAAGCAAAGTATAAAAATTCATATAACACAATAAAAAACAACTGTAAGCTTACTCTTTACTTAAAATCCACAGAAGGTAAAACATTGAAGGAAATATCAGATTCTTTGGGCAATTATACTGTCAAATCAACCTCTGCATCCACTTCTTCAAGTGGTTCAATAAAAAATAGTGACGGAAATATATCCTCATCAAGTAACATGACAGGAAGAAAGCTATTATTTCCGGAAGAGGTACAAAGAATAGACTATCCATATGGTATATGCATGATAGCCGGAAGTAATCCTTTAATGGTGCAATTACCTGATTTAAGCAAGTATTATTTTAATAGAATACTTGGTTTAGGTGACGAAGATTATAATAATAAAGTTATAGTGCAAAGAGAATCTAAACGAAAAGAGAGAAAAATAGAACCTATTCCATTGTGGGGAATATGGAATGATGAAGAATTTAAAAAAGTTTCATTTATGGAGTAATTATCAATTATAAGGAGAATAAAAATGAGTAAAAAAAATAATAAGAAGACTATATTAATAACAATAGCAATGGTTATGGTAATGGTTTGCAGTATAAATTTAGTAGATGCATTTGCAAGCGATATTGGCTCAACGAAGCTCGTGACTGGTACAAAAAACTTGATAACAAGCGCAACTACGGCTTTAACAGGATTAGTTGCGGCAGCAACAACAGTACTTGCAATTATTAAAGGACTACAGTGGCAAACGGCAGATGATGGGGAAAAACCGGGAAAAAAGAAAAGCTTCATCTCAGTAATTGTTATAGGTATTGTCATTACTACTATTTCAGGTGTTATTACAGCAGTACTGGCATTTTATGCATAAAAAATTAGTAGGATAGAGGTAAATGTTTTATGGGATGGATTGCGGAGGGTATATCTGGATTAATAAATGACATAATAACTGATACTCTAAATTTTTTAGGAGATATTATCGGAGATATATTTAATAAAGTGGCAGAAATAAACTTGACTAATGAAAATATCAATAATGCTTCAAGTTTTACTCTAAAATTTGGAATAGCTTTTATCATCATGATTGCAACATGGAAATATTTTTCAACATATGTAATTGAATCCAATGGGGACCCGGATTCTGATCCACTTGATATTGCAGTAAGAGCTAGTCAGGCAATAGCTATTGCAGCGTGTAATAATGAGATTTTTAAGCGGTTCATGGTTTTTTCAAAGCAGTTTGCAAAAGAACTTAGTGAATCATCAGGAACAACGCAATTTAAAGCAACCATGAATGATTTTATGACAAAAGCAACGCCGCAAAACGGCGTTGCAACGATTATATTTCTACTTACCATTTTAATTGGAGTTATCACATTCACAGTGATAGCAGCAATAAGAGGTGCTGAGCTTGGATTGATGAAAATACTTTTGCCTATATTCGCTTCTGACTTGGTAAATACAACAAGAGAAAGATGGAACTTGTTCTTTACTACATATGTTATTACATTCATGTCTTTTTCTTTACAACTCTTTTGTTGGAAGATGTTTTTATACAACTTCCTTTCGATGGGAAATGGTGATGAAGGATTATTGAAAATGGGTATGAGTCACCTATATACCCTTGGTTGGATGTTTCTTATGATAAAAGCTCCAAAATGGCTTGAAAAATTCACATATACAACAGGGCTTGGAACAGGTGCAACAGGTGCAGCAAAAAATCTTGGAAGCAAAATAGGTAATCAACTTGTAAGTAAATTAGTAAAAGGAGGATTATAACAAGAATCCATGAGTTCATTAGTATATATTACGACTATAACAAGAGCGCTTGTTGCATTGATAGGCTCAGGCATAGGAGTAAGGATCATTTACAAATTGTATCAGGTAGCTAATGATGGAGCTGATTTAAGCAAAGCAAGGAAGTTAATAACAAAGCTCATCTTTGTTGCAATCATTGTTACATGTTTACAGAGTTTATTGAAGTTAATAGCAGGATATTATGGAGTTAGCTAATTAAATAAAAATCAGAGGTAAAAATATATGGATGATAGAAGAAAAAGTAAACCCCTTTACATACCGGTGAATGTTCCTGACGCAGACGATTTTATAGCCGGGATAGGAAAATTTGAACTTACTATTATCATGTCGGTGTTAGCGGTGGCGTTGTTGGTAACTGTTCCTTTAGGCTATGCAACAGGAAACACATTTATGTTCTCAGTGATATGTTTTTTAGTTGTATTTGCAGTAATACTGATTGTCAGAAGAGACAGTCATAATGAAAACATCATAAAAAAGATCAAAGTGGTACTGGACTATATCAAGTCTCAAAAGAAGTATATATACAGTTATGTAAATATATATGAAACAATACCTGATAACACAGAGGAATATTATGATGAAGAGTAAAAAAGATAAATCCGGTAAAAATACAGTAAATATCAGAGAAGAAGCTGCAAGAGATTTTACGGATATAAGGGATATTGCAGGGCAATTTCTTTATACAAAAACGGGATATATTTTCATATATCTGAAGATAAATCCATATAATCTTGATCTATTGTCAAATGAAGAAAAGAAAGTAAAAACAGACGTTTTATCTCTATCATTTGATGGAGATAGAAGAGACTTTGACTATTGTACTTTTCCAAGACCAATAGACTTAGATGATTATAAGAATTTTTTAAAGGATGCATATAGTAGTGAGCTACAAACAATAGAAAAAAGAAGACTATTATCAATTATGTTGCAAGAAGCAGCCAATCTATCAACTTCCGGAGAAAATTTTGAGCATCAACATTTCATTAAATTGTGGCGAGAAATAGGAAATAATGAAAATGATGCTAAAAATGAACTTAGAGAAAGAGCCAGAGAATTTCGAGAAAGGTACAGTTCAATAGGAGTAGAGACGGAAATTCTGGAAGAAAAAGGCATAATAAATTTATGTAACTTATTTTATAACAGCCAACAGGTTTCATATGATGTTATAGATTCTAATACAATATATGCAGCCATACCGCAAATAAGAGGATGATAAGAACATGGCAAAAAAAGAAACAGGAAATAGAGCTATTAATGTAAATGAAAATATATTAAATATAGTTACACCGGCAGGAATTGACTTTGGTAATACATCAGCAAATGTTGGTGAAAATGTAGGCAAAATATATTTTATAAGCAAATACCCTCCAAATGCTAATTATGGTTGGTTAGCAGACCTTTGCAATCTGGAAGGTACAGCAACAACAATAGAGTACAGATATACTACAGCAGAGCGAATGCAATCCGTTATGAATAAAAAGATTTCTGAACTCAGAGTAAACTCAGAGACAGTTAAAGATGAGTCAGAAAGACAAAAAATAAAACAAGCCATAGATGATATGGCTGAAATGATAAATAGAGTTGTAGTAAAAGGTGAACCGGTAGGATACTTTAATATCATGGTATTTATACAAGCTGTAAATGAAAAAGAACTTGCATCTCGAATCAAACGTGTAAGTTCTTCCGTAGCAGTAGCTGAGTGTGGAATAAAAATACTTAAATACAGACAAAAAGAAGCTTGTATATCCATAGCTCCCGGTGGAATACCCAATCATAAGAATGTCAGCAATATGGGCGAGAGGAACATGCCGATATCAACGTTCGCCGGAGGGTTTCCAATGGCAAATGCAGGGCTTAACGATAAGGAAGGGTTTTATCTTGGAAAAACAAAGAACAACAGAATCGTACGCATGAATCAATGGATGCGAAATAAGGATAGAGTTAATTCCAACTGGATATTTACCGGTGTGCCGGGTGTCGGTAAGTCTACTGCACTAAAGCTTATTTTGACAAAAGAGTATGCTCTGGGTACAAAAATCATTATTTTCGATCCGGAAAAAGAGTATATAGATCTTGCTACGAATGAAAATATACAAGGTGAGGTAATAGACTGTTCGGGTGGAGAATATAGTAGAATAAATCCTTTGCAGATCAGGCAAGCGCCCAAAGTAAGCCATGAAGACCTTTATGAAAATGAAAAGCTGGATGATTTTTTCTATTATGATGAAGAACATGGAAGTAGTGATATGGCACTTTATATACAGCAATTAAGGTTATTTTTTGCTCTGTATTTTGGTAAAGATGTATTTGACCTTGAACTTAAAGCAATCTTAGAAAGAACGATCATAGAACTCTATAACAGATTCAATATTAATTGGGATACAGACATATCAAAGCTTAAGAATACTGAATTCCCGATAATGAAAGATCTGTATGACCTTGTACTTGAAAAGACAAAAGAATGCAAAGATGCTTATTTAAGCGGAATTTACAGAAAATTATCACTATTACTCGAGAGCATTGCTGTAGGTGCAGATAAATTTATATGGAACGGACATACAACCCTTGATTCTAAGGCGGATTTTATAGTGCTTAATGTGTCAAACTTACTTGAGTCGGATGATAACGTAAAGAGGGCGCAATTTTACAATATTATCATGTGGGTATGGCAGCAAATGAGCATGGACAGGTCAGAAAAAGTCATGTTTGCTCTTGACGAAGGATACTTATTCGTAGATCCTGACTATCCGGATTTAATGAAATTTATAAGAAACATCTCAAAAAGAGATAGAAAATATGAATCAGGACTTATGTTTATTACCCATTCGGTAGTAGATGTTTTAGATCCTTCAGTCAAAAGGCATGGTCAAGCAATTATAGACAATGCTTGCTATAAATTCATTATGGGTACTGACGGAAAAAACCTTGAAGAAACTCAAAAACTATTCAACTTGTCAGAAAGAGAAGTGGCTATACTGGCAAGCAAAAACAGAGGGCAAGGTGTCTTTATGGCAGGCGGTATAAGACTTGATTTAAAGATAGATGTCTGTAATGAATTTCTAATAATGTTTGGCAAAGGTGGTGGAAGGTAAGGGATTACAAGGATGCATGTTAAGTTAATAACTAAGCTTATACTTGCGCTTAAAGATGAGAAAAACCGGAAAATCTTATTATATACGATAATGGGAATAGTAGCCTCTTTAATATTAGTACCAATACTTATGCTTTATTCAATAAAAGCTTTATTTGGACAAAAAATAGGTAAGGATTTTAATATTGCTACAACTGATATATATAAACATATAGAACCTATTCATGAAGAATGGCTTAATGGAAAAAAGGCAGAAATGGAGAAGATGGCAAAGGATAAGGAAGATGAGTATAAGTATTGGGTTGAGGATGGCGATGAAGATGGAGGAGGACACTATGAATATCCGGTAACTGCAAGTGTTGAATTAAATCAGGTTTCGCTTGCATATGTGCTTGCTTTTTTCTCTACAGTAAATGAAGATGTTGAAGTAATAAAAACCAAAACTATTAAATTACCGGAGAAGCAATCAGTAATCACTTTTCTTGATCAAGTGAGTACTATCGAATCAAGTTGGATTGGGGAAAGTAAAGTTGTATATAAAAACAGTGTAAAAAGTATCGATCAGATATGTGAACTGTATTTTAAAGATAATAAAGCTAAGACTAGTCTTTATAAAGCAAGTGTAGGAAACTTTGAAAAATTTATCTCTAAAATACCGTCAGATACAGTTGCGACAGGTGGTTCAGGTGGAGTTCAAATAGGAATTGCAGGTATAAATGCTGAAAACTACAAAGTGCCTGAAAATGGAGGTAGCATGAAAATAGTGTATTTTCAGCAAACCGGTGGACAGGTCTGGTCCGGTGTTAAGTTTGGAGGAGGAAATATAGCTAGCAGTGGATGTAGTATTACTTCATTCAGTATGGTTGCTTCTTATTTAACCGGAACAAATGTATATCCATCAGATATTGTAGCTACAATAGCTGCAAAAAATGGTGGAAACTATAATAGGTTTTACGATGGTGATAAAGGACAATCATGGAGCATTTTCCCTGCAATTGCAGGATACTATGGAGTTCGTTGTAACGCAATAGGTTCAGATAGTATTATGCAATCTTTACAAGCAGGCAATCCGGTCATTATGTCTTGTGTACCAGGTGAATTTACAAGTAAAGGACACTTTATAGTTTTGACAGGGTTGACAGCAGATGGATATATTGTTGTAAATGATCCTTCCCATCCTGATAAGTCATACAAAAAATATACCCTTGCATTTATTAAAGGGCAGGGAAAAGGCTGGTGGAGTTTTTCTAAATAAGGAGATAAGTGATATATGCAGGAACAAGAAACAGATATATATGGCAATAAAATAGACTGGAGCGAAGGATTTGGCTATGAAGATGAAGCAGGGTTAGAGAATGAAAGTCATTTTTCTACTGAAGTTATTGAAAATACTACTGAAGAAAGTAGTAAAATCAATTTGGAAAATACAAATTCAGAATCAGAAGGATATAAGTTTGGATTCGGAGAAGTATTTATAATAATATTCATAGCAATATTGTTTGTAATTTTATTTATCAGTAAGAGAGGTAAATAATGAATAGGATAAAGAAATTATTGGTGATTATAGGGTGCTTAATTTTGTCTATATTTATGTATATAGCTCAGTATATTATAAAATAAGCATACGGAGGATTTTATTAAATATGAGTAGACTTGTAAGAGTAGACTTACCTGTAAATTTTTTACAAGAGTATAAAGATATAAATAGCAATAGGTTAAGGGAATTTCTGTACAATTCTATTGATAAAATAGTACAAAATGACAAATTAGACTTGAGTAGTATAGATATATCAAATTTGGTCAATGAAAAAGATACTAATCTTACTACCACATTTTCATTTGTTCTTTCAGACAAATACTCAGAAAAGTTAAACTATATTTCTAACTTTTTACAGCTATTTAGTAAGAATAAGATAGCAGGTATATTGATTGTAAATGAAATTCAAGAAAACAGGAATCAATATTCCAAATAACTAAAGTACAAAGAGGAGTAATATATGGTTTACTATATGTGTTCAAATAAAAATCATCAAGTAATTTTATCTACTCTTAAAGAAAATGGAGTACTGATTATTGACTCATTTGTTCACGATCATATAAGTTTCAAAAAATTTGTAAAGAGCAATATTACACAGCTGTCTGTAGAAATACTTATTTTTGACATATCTGCATTTGATGATAGTGATGATGATATATTGTCGGCAATACAAATGATAAGAACTATGTATGAAAATACAAAGATAATTATTATTGCACATAATAGAATAGCCGGAAATAAGTTGCTTGCAGATATTTTTTCGCTTGGAATACTCAATATAATCGCTACTTATGATTTTTTACAAATAAAAACTGAACTTAATACTTGCTTAAATGAAGGAAAAACCTTTAAGGAAGCCTTGGTATTTAAAGATATCAAAGATGAAATACTTAGCAATACAGTAATAGAGCTAAAAACTGCAAGTAAGGTAAGTATAGCGATTATAGGAGTGCAAAAAAGAATTGGTGTTACACATAACGCTATTATTTTAGCAACTACAATAAGAAAAATGGGGTACATGGTTGCAATTGTTGAGATGAATAACTCATCTGACTTTCAGAAAATAAGAGCAAGTTATGATACAAAAATGCATGATAATTACTTTGTACTTGATGGAGTAGATTATTATCCGGACGCTACCAAGGATACTCTTAAGTATATAAAAAGTGAGAAGAGTTATAACTTTATAGTTCTTGATTATGGAGATTATAGGGAACAAGATATATCAGAAGTCGTAAAAAGTAATGTAAAAATTGCTATATGTGGAAGTAAGGTGTGGGAATATCAAAATATAACAGAATTAATAAGCTTATATGATGATGAAACCCTAAAGAACATATTTTTCGGATTTATATTTACAGATAAGAAAAATGAAAAATCAATAAAAAAAGAGATGCACATACCAACAGGAAAAAACAAGAAAGAATCTCTTAATACATTTTTTATTCCATATGCACCGGATACATTCAATACCTATATATTTCCTAATATAAACATAATACTAAAAGATTATTTGCCGGAAAATAAAAATACTAAGATTAAGAAAAAGAAAATATTAGGTTTATTTTAAAGGTATGGGGAGTTTGTAAAATATGAAAAGGGTAAAAAAGAGTCTAATTATAGTTATGGTTATAGTTATTTTCGTCTTAGGAATACAGCTTATAATGAGCATTTATTTTGATAAAAATACTTATGCAGATGTGGCCACATCAAGTGTGGCTACATCCTCAAATCCATGGAACAATACAAGATCACTGATTGAATATTATGGAAATGGAGGAATAGGAGAAAAAAACGGCATTATATGGGGAGAATATGACGCATTTCCTTATCAGGTTAAGTATAATGGGAATGAGGTTTATCATTATGAAGTTAATTTCTTCAGAAAATATGGATATGTATTTACAGGCTGGAATACTCAAAAAGACGGTACCGGATTGTCTGTTATGTCAGGTGAAGAAGATATGAATTTTAAAAAACTTGGAGTTACTGCTCCAAGATACGTTGGATATGATTTTTTTCATTTGTATGCTCAATGGGAATATAAAGAGTGGCTCGTAGAGTTTAAGGATTATAACGGTAATGTTATTAGTAGGCAGTTAATACCAAATGGAGGCTCTGCAACTGCACCACCAACTTCGTTAAATGCAAGTACAGATAAAGGAGAGTATATTTTTAAAAACTGGGATCGTTCATTTACAGATATTACACAAGATACAGTTTTAAATGGAGTTTATGATTACAGAGCTTCCAATATCAATACAAACACAAACGATAACAGTACAGGTATTATACAAAATAGAATTCAGAATACTTATCCTGAAATATCGAAAACAACACAAGAAACAACACAAGAAACTGTAGAAAATAAAACTATTCCAACTTCAGAAGTTACCGGTAATAAAGCTGATAATATACCATTTTCCATAAATAACAGAAATGGATATGTCACAAGTAGAGTAAGAATGACTCCAAACTCTGAAACATCTGAAGATATTGAGTCTGAAGATATAAGTACTGAAGATGATAAATCTAAAGAAAATACTTTAGAGGATAAAGATAATAGCAACCCTAATTTATCTAAACATCCAAAAGCTATTTCCGACTCCGACAATAACACTAAGACCAATGTAACTACTGAAGATAACTGGTTTATAGGCATTGTAAAAAATATAGATAGATGGATGGATAATATAGTTTCTCTTATTGCTGAAAATCCAAAAACATTTGTATTGTCGTTATTTATCATAGTATGTGCTATACCGGGTATATCTTTCCTGATGTTCAAAGAACGAAGGGAATTAGAAGTAAAAACACCGGAAGGACTTGTAGGTTATTGCTATTACAGTAACAGTATTACCGGAAAATCTAAAGTCAGACTTAATATTGATAATAAGACTGTAAAGAGAACATACACTACATCAACCCTCTCATTTGTAAAAAAGGAAACTTAAGATGTTAATAGATAAAAAAGAATTTATAAATAAACAAAAAAAGCAATATATAACTATTGGAATAGCAGGTTGTATAGAGCGTATTGGGACCACAACTCAATCCATGCAATTAATACAGTATCTTCAACTAACAGGAAAGACAGCATGTTATATTGAGGTAAATCAAAGTAATTACATAGAGAATGTTACAAAATTGTATAGTGATGCAAAAGTACTTAACGATGGTAAGATAAAACTTGGAGAAATTCTCTTATATAAGTTCAGCAACATAATTGAAGCGCTTGAAGAAAACTTTAATTATTATATTAAAGATTACGGAAGTGCAATAAATAAAGACTTTGAGCTTATATCATTTTTAGAACAAGATATAAGAATTGTTATTTGTGGCTCTAAACCCAATGAAATATTTGCTGCTCAAAGTATTTTGGAAAATAGAGCATACTCCGATGTTTCTTTCATTTTTTCCTTTGTACCTAAAGATGAACAAGACGGAATAAAGGAAATGATGTCAAGTAGGAAAGATAAAACATACTTTGCCGGATTAACTCCGGATCCGTATTCATATAATTCAGGAATGAATATGGTATATAAGCAGATTATCGCATAAGAAAGAGTAAAGTTATGCAAAAAAAGTTCAATTCAGTATTACAAAAAGAAATTGAAAATATTGAATACAAGGAAAAAGAGCAAAAAAAGCTTAGAAAAAAACATGGGATAGACATAGAAGCCGGAAAGACATATATAGTCGAAAAAGATAATATGATTACTTTTTTGATAAAGCTAATTATTTCAACAGTAAAGCTTGCAGGTAATGTCGTATTGATTTCACTTGCAACGCTAGGACTTATAGCTCTTGTTTATCCCAATATAAGAGTGGAACTTATGAAAGTAATAAATGAAGCTTATAATGCATTTACTCATTTACTATAGGAATTAGGTAATACAAGAAAGGAAAGTGTATGAGCAAAATTTTAGTTATAGCAGAAAAACCAAGTGCAGGAGCTGATATTGCAAAAGTACTTGGATGTACAGATAAAAAGCAAGGGTATATAGAAGGTGATAAATATATAGTTACATGGGCAATAGGTCATTTAGTCGGTTTAAAGTACCCTGAAGAACATGATGAAAACCTAAAAAAGTGGAGTTTAGATCCCTTGCCTTTTAATTTTCCGATAAAAGAGTCATTAAAAATATTGCCGGATACATCAAAACAATTTACAGTCATTAAAAACTTAATTCAAAGGAATGATGTTTCAGAACTTGTAAATGCCGGTGATGCCGGACGAGAAGGTTATCTTATACAGGAGTGGATATATAGGCTTGCCGGAAATAAAAAACCTAAAAAGGTTCTTTGGGCATCTTCACTAACAGATGAATCAATAAAAAAAGCATTTGAAAATCTTAAAGAGCCTGTAGAGTTCAACTCTTTATTAGATGAAGCTGAAGCAAGAGCAATTGGAGACTTTAATTTTGGCATCAATTATAGCAGAGCTTTAACATTGACCCTTGGGGATGGAAATGTAATGTTAAGATATGGCAGATGTCAAACACCTCTATTAAATTTAATAGTGCAGCGTGATCTTGAGATAGAAAATTTTATTTCTAAGCCATATAAAAATATAGAGATATTACTTAAAGATACAGCAAAAGCTACTTTAGTAGATGATGGACTTGAAAGACTTGATTTCTTTGATAACAGTGAAGCAATGAAGGTAGTTGATGAATTGTCGACAGGAGAAAGGAAAGTCGAAGTTGTAGATTATAAGGCAAATGAAAAGGAAAGTACAGCTCCAATGTTACTTAATTTGGCAGCTTTACAAAAACAGGCAGCTAATATGTATCAATACAGTCCTGATAAAACCTTGAGTATAGCTCAGACTTTATATGAAAAATACAAAGTCCTGAGCTATCCTAGAACCGATTCAAGGGCTTTAAGTAATGATATATACAATGAGATAAAAGAGCATATAAATAGCTGTAAATTTGGGGTATTTGAAAAGTTGGTGTCAGCTATAGATTTAACTTCAATAAGGGCTGATAAAAAATATTTTAATGATTTAAAGGTTACCGATCATCACGCTCTGATTCCTACAATAAACAGCAACATGGCATCAGAATATAGTAAAATGAGTGATGAAGAAAAAAATATCCTTGATATAGTTATAAAAGCATTTATAAGTATTTTCTATCCGGCATATAAATATAAAGTGATTGAAATAGTTACAAAAAAATCCAAATACAAATTTTTAACTAAGGGAAAGCAGGTACTGGAGTTTGGCTACAAGCAAGTGCTGAATTATGAGGAAGATAAAAACTCTCCTGATAGTGAAGAAACTGAAGAAGCCAATATAGATACTTTAGGTAATATAAAAATAGGTGATATACTTGATATTACAGAAATAAATGCTTTAGACAGGAAAACTAAAGCCCCGGCACAATATACAATGTCAGGTATTATATCTTTAATGGAGAAAAAGGGTGTGGGTACCTCAGCAACAAGAGCTGATATAATAAAAAAGCTAATGGATCCTAAATCTACTTACATAGAACTTAAAAAAGGTAAATATGCTTCAACAGAGCTTGGAAGAAAGTATATTTTTGCTATTCCGGAAGTACTTAAAGACCCTGAGCTTACATCTAAGTTTGAAGAACGACTTAAGGCTATAAACGAAGGCAAACTTAGCAAAGAATCATTTTTACAAGAAATTTATGATGAGCAAGTTAAAATTATTGAAGAACTAAAGAGTACCGGAAAAGTTGACTTAGGTATAGACAAACAAGAATCCAAATTTAAGTGTCCTATGTGTGGTAAGAATATTATAGAAAACTCCAAAGCTTTTTCATGCGGTGAAAGATGCGGTTTTGTTATCTGGAAAAAAATATCCGGAAAAACTATTAATGAAAAGATAGTAGAACAGTTATTAATTAAAGGCAAAACAAAAACTAAAATAAAAGGCTTTGTAAATAAGGACGGTACCGGTAAATTCGATGCATATTTAGCATTATCAGATGGGAAAGTTAATATTATCAGATGGGAAAGTTAACATTTGAGTTTAATTAATGATAAAAAATTAATGACAAAACAGATTTTAAAAAGTATACTTTTTAGTAGTTTAATATTTTAGATTAAAATAGCTTTAAAAAAGTATCATATAGTGCTTTTAGAAGTGTTAAAAGTATGATATACTTTTATAAAGTAAAATCGAAAGGAAGTATACTATGGGAAATTATTATGGTTACAACCGAGTTTCATCCAAAACACAAAATGAGGATAGAGGAAATACAAGCATAGAAAACTTCTGTTCTGCAAACGGATATCATCTTGAAAAAATTTATATTGATAAACATACAGGTAAAGACTATGACAGAAGCAGATATAAAGTTTTAAAAGAAGATATACTAAGACCGGGAGATACCCTTATCGTGTCTGAATTTGACAGGTTAGGACGAGCAAAGGAAACTAAGGAAGAACTTGAGTATTTTAAGAATAATCACATACGAGTTATATTTCTTGATATTCCAACAACTCAAATGGATCTTTCTAATATGAAAGACGAAATGGCAAAACTCATCCTAACCTGTATTAATGAGATGCTCATATCTTTTTATGACTGTTTGGCAAGAGCCGAACTGGAAAGGAGAACTAAGCGTCAAAGAGAAGGATATGAAGAAATGAAGAAACGAGGAGAATGGCATAAATTTGGAAGACCTAAAGTCATGTCTTCAGAGGAGTTTAATAAGGCTTATTCAGAAAATGTAGTTACCGGTAAATTAAAAACTTCTGAGTTAAGAGTAAAGTTAAATCTTACTAACAGCACATATTACAAGTATGTTAGGGAGTATAGAAAAAATATAAGATTAGAAAAAGATGGGATATATGTATAATACATAGCCGAAATTGCTACGAGAACGGCTGTAAAATCAATTTTATACTATCTAGTATAGGATTTGTAATATAAAACTTAAATAGCCGTTAAATAGCTTGTATTGCAAAATTAATAAAGAGTAGGTGAAATGATATGAAATATATAACAGGGCAACATGCTCTCAATATTCCTTGTTCATTATTTACATGTGGAGATTGGCATCAATCAGCTATACAATGGGATTTGCCTTATTTTAGGGATAGTAATGATAGCATATTCAAAGATTACGGGATAGAGCAAGACAAGAAAATCCCCGAACATATAGAAAAATATAATGTTGCAAACCATATCAGAGCTATATTGGATTTGTTAGAAGTGGGTAATTTCTCACTTGCTCAAGGTATGAATAAAGATTTTATATGTAATGATGAATATACATATGAAATATTTGAGCAGGTAAGAAAATTAAGAGACACCCCTTACTGGGATGAAATAGACAAATTTATGGGCAAGGAATACTTTTCTGAATGGTTAAAGTATAAAAAGAGGGTTGAGGTCTTATAGATGAATAATTGGCAATTAGAACATAGAAAAACGATAGACTCATTTTTGGAGTACCTTAATAATAATTCTGATTCATATATATTAAAAGGAGGAACAGCATTATTAACATGTTATAAACTGGATCGTTTTTCAGAAGACATAGATCTTGATAGTAAAAAAACAAATATAAAAGACATAGTAGATGGTTACTGTAAAAAATATAATTATGACTATCGTATTGCAAAAGATACGGATACTGTAAAGAGATGTATGGTTAATTATGGTAACAATAATAAACCCTTAAAAATAGAAGTATCTTTAAGGCGTAGAGAAATTAATGATAATGAAATTAACACAGTAAATGGGATAAAAGTTTACAATATAGATAGATTATGTATTATGAAAGCCAATGCCTATGCAGGTAGAGATAGAATAAGAGATTTATATGATTTAACTTTTATAGTAAATAATTATTTTGACAATCTAAATCCACATACAATATATATGCTACAAAATACTATAGAGTATAAAGGAATCGAACAATTCGATTACCTTATCCAGAATCAAAAAGATGAGCTTATAAATGAAGACAAGTTAGCAGAAAATTTTTTATCTATGTTTGATAAGTTAGGTTTATTATCTTCAAGCAAAGAAAGAGAGATAATTAATTCATATTCTATTACAAATGAAAAAGATATTGTTAGAACTATTAAAGAAGATGGTTTCAAGCCAACAAGACAATTAGTTGATGATATGGTTAAATTAAATCAAGCTACTAACAAATTCAATACATTAAAAGATGTAAAAAAGTTACTGGCTGATAAAGAGAATGCTAATTACCCTCTCGTAAAAGAGATTGCAAATGAATGTAAAGAACAGGAGCTTGGTAGAGTTAAACATAGGAATAATATTTTAGAGAGATAAAAATACAATTATTGAGGTATCCGGTTTGCTATGGACATCAAAAAACATCATAAACAAATGAAGTTAACCGATCGCATAAGAATGGAGACATTGCTAAATGCAGGCTATACTAAAGGAGAAGTTGCAAAGCAATTAAAATTTCATAGAAGTACTATATATAGAGAATATAACAAGGGTAGATACATACATAGGATGTCAGATTATAGTGAACAAGAAAGATATAGCAGCGACTTAGGAAATAAAGCTCATGATTATGCTATGGAGAAAAAAGGGAAAGGATTGAAGATAGGCAGTGACAAGGAATTAGCTGACTTTATCGAAAATAAAATAGTCAATGATAAATTTAGCCCTGAAGCGGCGCTAGCTGAAGTAAATAAATCAAAAAATAGGTTTAAGACTACTATCAGTGTGAGAACTCTTTATAGATATATAGATAATGGTGTATTTTTTAGATTAACCAATAAAGATTTACCGGTAAAAAGAGATAGAAGAAGAGGCTATAAAAAGGTAAAGACTATAAAAAGAATAGGAATGGGAGAAAGTATAGAAAACCGCCCTAAAGAGTTTGAAGACAGAACTGTATTTGGACATTGGGAAATGGATACTGTACGAGGGAAACAAGGACTTACACGATCCTGTATACTTGTTTTAACGGAGAGAAAAACTAGAAATGAAATTTTAATTAAATTACAAGATAGTACATCAACCTCAGTAGTGAAAGCGTTAAATACTTTAGAGAGCAAATGGGGGGATTTGTTCTCTAAAGTATTTAAAAGTATTACTGTAGATAATGGCTCTGAGTTTAAGGATTTTATAGGTATAGAGCAATCTATCTTCTTAAGCGAAAAACGTACTTATTTATTTTACTGCCACCCATATAGTAGTTGGGAACGTGGTAGTAATGAAAATAATAATAAACTTATTCGCAGACACATACCTAAGGGAACCAACTTAGATAATATAAGTAATACGGAAATTAAAAATATAGAAAAATGGATTAACAATTATCCAAGAAAACTCTTTGGTTATAATACATCTGCCGAACTTTTTGCGGAGGAAATTGAAAAAATATTTGTCGCATTTCTATTGACAATTTAGGAAGGTAAATTGTAGAATAAAATGCGACAAGAGTAAATAAAACTCTAGTCGCATTTTTTATTACCTAAGAAAAGGAGTAATCATTATGAGGATTAAGGGTGTAAAGACAATACAAGAATATAAAGAAAAGAGAGAGGCTTACATACAAAAATGGATTGATGATAGATTTTTCGAAAATTCAGTTACATGGGAAATGATATCACCTTCAAAAATAAAAATAGTGGATAAAACAGGTGATAGTATGATAATCATGATAGATGAAATTTTTCAGCAATGCTTGGATTTGTAAACAACCTTAATGTTCCAAGTGCAGACGAAAAGAATGAAGAAATTGGTTGTGAAAATTACAAATAATTACAGATAGAGGTAAAAAATAAATGAAGTCAGGGAAAACAAGACCAAGATTAACGTATGAGGATAGAAAACAGATTGAAAAAATGTATAAGAAAGGTGAAAAAATATCTAAAATAGCAGATGTTTTAGGATTTCATCGTACAACTATATATCTTGAGCTGAAAAAAGGAGGAACTCCTTATCGTGCGGATGTAGCACAGAAAAATATATTTGTAAAAAACAAAGAAACCCTATAAAGTATAAGGTTTCTCAGTAAGAAAAAATACAAACACAATTACCCAACGTGCTATATATTTTGATAAATAATAGCATGTTTTCAATAAAATATCAATTCTAAGGAGAAAGAAAATGTGCATTATAAGTATTATAAATAATAAAGGTGGTGTAGGTAAAACAACAAGTACATCTGTTATAGCTGAACTTTTAGCGTATCTAGGTAAAACAGTACTTGTTGTAGATTTAGATGCTCAAAGTAATTTATCAATGTTCTTCCATGAACATGATGAAGACGATCAAGAGGTTCTATCAGGATTTAAACAACCCCAAAAACAAAATATATATGAGCTTTTTAAATACAAATATAGGAATAAAGAAGAGGTACAGAAACTTATTAGAAGAACCAATATTGAAGGAATAGACATAATTCCATCATCTAAAAGACATAGAAAAACACCTTCTGAGTTAGCTAATGATATCGGAAATATTAATGTTATTTTAAAAAGAGCATTAAAGTCTATAAATGAAAATTATGATTTTATTCTTATAGATAATGCTCCGGCAGATAATATCTTAACAGTAAACAGTATGTTTGCAAGTGATTATATATTGATCCCTGTAAGAGTTGAAAGTTACTCATACAAAGGACTAAGGGAAACTTTATCATCAATACTTTATATTAAAGAAGAACATGACTTAGATAAAATAGAGTTTTTAGGTGCTTTTATAACTCAAGTAAATTCTCAAACTAATGTATACAAAGAAATAAAAGCACAGTACGAGCTTGAGTTGGGAAACAAGTTCTTTAAGACCCCTGTTCGTATAGATACAAAAATTAATGAAATTGAAGTAAATCTAAAACCATTGCTAAGTTATTCATTAGAAAGTAATGCTCTTATTGATTATGCAAAACTTGTATTGGAAATGGATATACTTGATAAAAATTCAAAGGAGATACTTTATAAAAGTATTAGTGGGAATATTTAGGAGGATTTATATGAGGTACAGGTATATGTTAGCAGTTATTGCAGGAACAACATTATTTTCAGCTTGTGGTAATAGAAGTAGTGTAACACTAAATCAAGAATCTATTTCAGTTGAATTAGGAGATGCTTCAAGTTTGCCTAAAGAAGCAAGTGCATATATATCATCGAACAAAATTGATGATTTAGAAAATTATTCTGTAGATATATCAAATGTAAATATAAATAAAGTCGGAATATATGAAATAACAATAAGTAATAGCAAGGGAAAACAGTTTAAAGTTAAGGTGTCAGTTATAGATACAACAGCTCCACAAGTATTATATTCAACAAATAGTGCATTTCTTGTTGGTAAAGATACAGAAATAAATATACAGCTTACAAATGAATCAGAGGAATCTATTTCAGATTTATCAAATTTTGATTATGGTTTTACTACACCTAAAAAGGTAACTGACAATTTTTCATATGAAGATATAGCATTATACAGAGAAAAGAATAATGAAAATATGAAAAGTGTTGATGTTACAAGTAAAGACTTTGATGTTACAAGTTTATCTAAAACGATAAAGATAGAAGAAAGCGGCGTTTATGATGTTTCTTTAATTACTGTAGATGAATATGATAATGCATCTCAAGTTACATACAGAATATTTGCAGACACCATACCTCCTGAGATAGAAGCAGCGGATCTATATGTAGATATAACTTATACTAAAGATATTTTTGAAAACTACATACCGCAGATTGTTAAAATTACAGACAAAGATAATAATAGTATAGATGTAACAAGCTCTGAATATGCAGATTTTTCAATGCAAGCTTTAAGTCAAGCAGGCATATCAATACATGATAATTTGTCTGATATGGAAGCATTAACAAATGATTACTATGAGGATGTTGAAAGAAAAGATTATAAGGTAAATTTGTCAAATTATACATTAATTAAACAAAGTAACTCTTTAGATTCATTTAAAAAGAATGATATAAATGACTACAACTATTTTGCACAAATTGAGCAAGAATATGAACAAGTCATTACTGCTATTGATGAGACCGGAAATAAATCATCAGCTACAAGAAAGATATATATTAATCATCATTGTGAATAGGAGAATATGTTATGCCGAAGCTAAAATTTAATGTACAACCTGAAACACGACTTAATATCAAACCTGAAAACAATGACAGTAATGATAATAAGTTAAATAATACTGCGGAACTATTAGATAAAATAGGGACGACAGCAGAGAGAATGCCTTTTAATATCAAGTTTATTCCAAGAGATAAGATTGTAACAAATGATAAAAACACATTTGCACAAGTAGAAATTGAAAAACTTGCAGAAAGTATTTTGCACTTAGGATTAATTCATAACCTAGAAGCTATATATGATGAAGAACAAGATATTTATATATTGGAATCGGGTGAAAGAAGACTCAGGGCAATAGATATGCTTATAGAAAAATATGGCAATGTGGTTTCTGAAGAGTTACCTGAAGAAGATAGAGATTTATTTAAATTATATCAAATGAACATAGCAGGTTTCACAAAGGGATATCCCCTGAATGTTAAAAGAGGTTTGGATACAGATTCAGAGAACAATGAGCAAAGTAGGCTGTCTGAAATAAATAGTGAATTAAGACTTATAGCTGCCAATTATGAAGTTAGACCTGACGATCCTCAGTCCAGACTTAGCAATATAGCCAGATATAATACTTTATTGGAGGAAAAAAATAGTCTTTTACCTCGAAGGCTCAGGGTAAATATTAATCAGGCTATAGCTGAAAATGAAGGAATTTCTACTAGGCAAGTAATAAAATATAAAGATGTACTAACTTTGATTCCTGAACTTCAAGAAGAGTTTAAAAAAAATAACATAACTTTATCAGCTGGTTCGTCTTACTCCAAGCTTAGTGAAGAAGAACAGTATACTATACTAAAACTGATAAAATCGGGTGAAAAAATTAAGGCAGATGAAGTTAGGTTAATAAAAGAGTCTTTTGAAAAGAATCAATTATTACTTAAAGAAAAAGAGGATCAGTTAGTTCGACAGGAAGAAAAACTTTCTGATATGCAAAAAGAACAGCAATCTCTTCAAGATATTATTAATGGGCATAATAATCAAGTAGATAAACTTAAGGAAGATTTTGAAAAAGAGAAAGTAATAATCAAAAATCAAATTGAAGAAGAATTAAAAAAAGAAAATATAAATAATGATGAAATTAATAAATTAAAAAAAGATATGGAAAGTGTAAAAGAACTACATAATAAAAAGCTACAAGAAGAGCAAGAAAAATTAAAACAAAAAGAAACTGAAATTGCTGAACTTCAAAAAAAATATGATGAGTATGTAAAAAAAGTAAGTGAGCAAGATGAAAAAGATAATGTTAATTTAGATAAAACAATAAAGGAAACTCAACTACGCTTGCGAATAGAATCTTCAATTCATGAATTAGAAAAAGCATTTAATAGCATATCTAAATATAACGAGCAAGATTCCAGCATAACATCAAGCTATTCAAAAAAAATAGCAGATATAGTAGACAAATATTGTGAGCTATATATCTAAATGAGGGAAAAATATTATGAATTTAAGCACCGGCAATGAGATAGTAGACAAAATAGGGCAGATAAATATTTCAGGAAACATAATACCAAAAATCTGGTTTTCAACGATTACTAAAAAAGATAGTAACAAACCTTACTATCTTGCAATTTTAATATTGGCTGACATAGTGTACTGGTATAGACCAACTGAGGTACGAGATGAAACCACCGGAAGCCTAATAGGATTTAAAAAGCGATTTAAATCAGATCTGCTTCAAAGAAGCTATGCAGCATTTGAAAAAGAATTTGGTGAAAACGAGCAAGTTATAAGAAGAGCTTTATCACGCTTAGAAGAACTAGGGTTAATAAAAAGGGTTCTTAGGACCATAAATCAGAATGGTATGTTGTACAACAATGTTATGTATATCAGCCTATCTCCTGAAAAAATTATTGAGTATACATATCCTGAAAAGAAAGAGGATATAAATAATAAACATCAGAATAAAGCTCAAGAACCTATTCAAGAACCTATGGATGATACTGAAGAATACAATGAAAATATACTACAGGATACTAATATTACCCCTGGTATTAAAAATGATACCAGGGTGGTATCAAAAATAACACCAGGGTACTATCAAAAACAATACCAGGCTGGTGTTAAAAATGATACTACAAATACAAAGATTACTACAAAGATTACTACAAAGAATCAATCTATCAATCCAAGGGATGGTAACATGACTGATGAGATAGATGAGATTATGCAAGTAAAGAATATAATTAAATCAAATATTGACTATGATACATTAGTGCATGACAAAGAAGACAAAGATTATTTAGATACAATAACAGAAATTATGACTGAAGCAATAGCGATAAATAAAGATAAAATAAGAATTTCAGGGATAGAATATCCTTACGATTATGTAAAGGATGTCTTATTGAAATTAAATTCAGAGCATATACGGTATGTTATAAACTGTCTTGAAAATAACACTACAAAAATAAAAAAGATTGATAGCTATATACTGACTAGCTTATATAACTCATATAAAACAATAGGCAGTTACTATAAAACAAGGGTAAATAATGAGGTGTTTGGCGGTACCTCAAACTTGTGATACTTAAAGAAAAGGTAGACAAAATAACTATTTTGTCTACCTTATAGGCAATATACTATAGTTATTAATAAAATACAATATAATATTATAAAAATATAAAATAAAATGTAATGCAAAATGAGAAAAAGAAAATTAGTTGTTAAATTAAATTGTTGACAGCTAATAAACGGTTCGTCAAGGGGCTTTCACGGCATATCCTCGACCCTAAAAACCAGGGTCTGCGGTATTCCATGTCCCCTTGACTTCCCTGCTCGTGCGTTATATCGGCTACGCCGAAAACGAGGAACTGAAAAAAAAATCAGCCTCGTTTTCGGTTGCCGATTATACGCACTTCGCTCTTTTTGCTCAGTTTATGATTCTGTGGGGCGCTGCCCCTACACCCCGACCTCCTACAAGGAACTTAGATTATTACATGCAGGAACTTAGATTATTACATGCATGTTCTTTTATCATCCTGCAAATAAAGCTAGTTTTGCTCTCACCGCTTTCTTTTGAGTATTGGTCGAGCATTTCGTAAAATTCCTTTTTTATCTCAATAGTAAGCTTTTTGTAAGCCTTACTATTGTATCTCCTTTTAACCTCATTACTTGTTTTTCCCATTATTATTATCTCCTTTATAATTTTTCCATCCTTTTCTATAAGTTGCCTTGCAGCCTTATGTTCGGTCAGCCGCTGCAAGGCATTTTCATTTGTTTATTGTTCTGTTAGGGTGTGTCTTAAAAAATTCATGCCATAATTGACGGTTTGGGTAATCCAATATATTTTGCACTGACTGCCGGAAACGAACATGATTGTGTTTGTGCTTTAGATTTACTGTCAAAAGTTAACCTAATTCCTTTTCTATTTCTTCTAGTTCTTTAAGTAATGCAGCTTTTCTTGCAAGTAGAGCTTCTTTTTTATCAGCCTCTTTCACAATCTTTATTCTACCTTTAGTTTCATCCGAAAAGGTATCATAAAGTTCTTGCGTAATAGTTGCCCTAATTACTGTGCCTTCGAACGGTTCAGCTTTCGGATATCTTTTAGAACCGTCTCTATCCTTAAAACCGCCCTTTAATATTATAGAGTTACGGAGCATTTCCACGCCTGTATGCTCGTATTCTCTATAGACAAAGCAATACTCATCTATTCTTATATCGAGCTTATCTTTGTCGTAAAAATCATTAGCACTAAATTCTATAGTAATTTTGGGTGATTTCCTCATGCTAAAACCGAACTGCTTTAGCATGAGGTCATTAGCTTTTTCTTCAAACTCTTCTGAGAAACCCCACTCTTTGCTATCCGGATACCATTTAGCACCGCAATAGCTTTTTAATTTATTAGAAAAATCCAGATTATATCCGAATTTCATATATATGTTTCCGTTTTCTCTTCTCGTTTTCATTGTTAAAACCTCCTAAACTTTCTTTGTTGTATCTATATAATAACATACTCCCGGGAGTATGTAAAGCTTTTTTATAAAAATATTTAAAATAAAAAAATAAGCCCTCGGATAAGGACTTACTTTTTTGCTTGTTGTTCCAATCTGGATATATTCTATTTAAGTGAATAATTACAATAAACCAGAAACTTTACATTCCAATATGGTTATATTCTAAATTTGATTTTACAGTAAACTAAAAAATTTACATTCCATTATGGTTTTATTCACTTACAGGAGATGATAGCACATTTTTCTTTTAAAGTCAATTATGTGTGATATACTATGACTAAATAGGTATCAGGATGAATATAACCTATCTGTGAGGCTGTTTTTGCAATCTCTATAAGCTTTATTTGGTCTACTCTTATTCACTGATATAACCTTTATAGACTAATTACTTTATAATCGGAATGGGGTATTAATAGCCCACTCCGCTTTTTATTTAATTATAATTGCAAAAATTTTGTTGTTTTTTTTTCTTGTTCTTTTTCTAAATCTTTTTCAGCTTGCTTATATGCTGCTATAAGCTCGGGGTTACTTGATATAACTTTTTCTATATGCTTTAGAGTTTTTGCATATTTTAAAGATTTCAAGTTTTCAGATACTGACTTTGCTTGTTCCTCAGCTTGGTTAATTATTTCTTTAGCTTTAAGTTCTGCATCAGCTATGATTTTATCTGTTAAGGCATTTATTTTTCTTGCAGGTTCAATCTCTTTAAGCAATGCTTCCGCAGTAACGGCTGTTTTACGCAAATTTTCAAAGTCGGATGTAGATACAACTTGTTTATCGCCTATAAGTGCCTTTGTATGTTTAACGTTTTTTACTTGTTTAGCAGTAAGAAGGTCTTTTTGTAGCCCCTTTACTTCACTTTGTAAAACTTTCTTTTGATTTTTTATAGTATTTACATCATCTTGGGCTTGGGAAATAATTTTAGCGGCTTCTGTTTTGGTTTCTTGAAGTATCTCGGTTGCTGACTGTCTTTTTAGTTCCTGAATACTTTTATTACCGTCTTTGGTAGCTCCGTTCAGTATGCCGATTTCATATCCAAGCTCTTTATTTATATGTTTTTCTAAATCTGAATGAAAACTTTGTAAATCTTTTTTAGTAATGACTTCAAAGGCAGATACTTTATATCGTTCTTTCTTTTTATCATATGTTACAGGTACGAAAGCAAAGTGTATGTGAGGTGTAGTCTCGTCCATATGAACATAGGCACTTACCACATTATCTTTTCCGTACCTATTTTGTAAAAAGTCGTATGTTTTAGCAAAAAAATCAGGTAAATCGTTTTCTTTAAGGTCTTTAGGTGCGGTAACAATCCATGAACAGCATACGTTCACGTCTTTTCTATTCATACAGTAAACCTCTTGGCAGCGTTTTTTAATAAATTCGCCTTGAGTTATATCTCTTTTGGGAGCAAGGTTATAGTTCATGCCTGATAAGGCAGTATTTATATCTTGATTTCCAAACTTTACATAATTACCTTCCTGGTCTTTTGCTCTCTCATAATGTTTAAGCATATGCCCCAATGCTCCCTTGGTCAGTTTCATAACATGAGCCATATTTATCTCTACCTCCTTCCTTTATACCAAATTTCACAATGCAAAAAACCTTACTGCCTCTGCGCAAAGGTCGAAAGGTCACTACGTTCCCAATCTCCCAATGCGTATTGGCAGGTGGTTTTTCGCAAAGTTTCATTTGCTATAGCAAGTTATAGCAGAATTTCGTACCTCATTCTGCTTAACTTGCCCCTGCGGGGGGCTAAGGGCTTCGCCCTCGCAAAGGTCGAAAGGTCGCTACGCTCCCAATCTCCCAATGCTCACCCTTGTACCATACATTTATTACCATAAGCTAAGTTCTATGTATAGTTAGGTTAGAAGTGAACTGAGTTCACCTCTAAAACTTCCGGGTGGCTTACTTAGGTACTGCCGGTAGAAGTGAACTGAGTTCACCTCTAAAACTTCCGGGCGGCTTACTTAGGTACTGCCGGTAGAAGTGAACTGAGTTCACCTCTAAAACTTCCGGAAAGCTTACTTAGGTACTGTCGGTAGAAGTGAACTGAGTTCACCTCTAAAACTTCCGGAAAGCTTACTTAGGTACTG
>ERZ773067.340-NODE-340-length-29226-cov-11.258476_pt1 | contig 29226 bp, 25 predicted proteins | sample MGYA00580622_ERZ773067 | MGnify/ENA primary metagenome ERZ773067 (study PRJEB29015, sample SAMEA2737998) | human oral metagenome | biome: human oral; feature: human-associated habitat; material: dental | place: China | collected 2113 ...
GGACGGCAAACGCCTCGAAACGCCCAACGCCTCGGCAGGCATGGGCTACGTAAAGGCCACCATGACGGGTGCTAACCTCAACACCTTCACCGTAGACAAGACCGCCCCTGGCACCTCGTGGGGCTCTGTCTATGCCCAGTTTACGCAGCGCACCACCGACATTGCCGATGCCTCTATGGGCCTAAGCATTAAGCGCGAGCTGCTGTACGACGGCGAATTGAAGGTGGGCAGCAAGGTGAAGGTGCGCATAACCATCACTGCCGACCGCGACTACGACTTCGTTCAGGTGGTAGACAAGCGCGCCGCCTGCATGGAACCCGTAAATCAACTCACGGGCTATCGCGGCGGATTTTACTGCTCGCCACGAGACAATGCCACCTATTATTATGCCGACATGATGCCAAAGGGTACGCATGTAGTAGAGAGCACCTTTTATATAGATCGCCCCGGAACATTCACAACGGGCACTTGCACCGTGCAATGCGCTTACAGCCCTGCGTATATGGCACGCACCAAGGCCCTAACCATAACGATTAAATAAACAATAACAATAATGAACAACAGTATTTTGGCGGCCATGTTCCTCTCTATGGCCAGCCTTTCGGCCTCGGCACAGCGTATGGAAGCTGTACGCGCGGCCATTGATTGTGGGCAAGTGCTGTATCGCACGCCCGTAACCGCAGTATTCGAAGTAAAAAACAAGGGTGGAAAACCGCTGCGCATCATCGATGTTCGCAAAAGCTGCGGATGCACAGAGGTTAGCTATCCCAAGACCGAAATACCTGCCGGGCAGGTGTTTAAGGTGCAAGCCACCTACGATGCCGCCCAAATGGGGCACTTCAACAAACAAGTTGGCCTCTATGGACCATCGGGAAAAGATCCCCTTGTGCTAACGTTGAAAGGCGTGGTGGTTGAAGAAGTGGTAGACTTTTCAGGCACTTACCCCTTCACCCTTGGCGATGTGATGGTAGAAAAGAACAACATCGAGTTCGACGATGTGAACCGCGGCGACCGTCCCGTGCAGAAAATACACATCATGAACAATTCGGGCAAGCCCGTACAGCCCGTATTGATGCACCTGCCGCCATACCTCCAAGCCGATGTCTCGCCCTCAACCATCATGTCGGGGCGTAGTGGTGTGGCCACCATTACGCTCGATTCGCGTTCGCTCCGCAACTTCGGACTAACCCAAACCAACATCTATCTGGGCATGTTCCCTGGCGATAAGGTGTCGGCCGACAAGGAAATAAGCGTGTCGGCAGTTCTTCTCCCAGGATTTAACGAGCTGTCGACAAAAGACCTTCACAACGCGCCGCAAATAAAACTCTCGTCAACAAAGGTAGACCTTGGCACCATTTACGGCAAAAAGGTGAAGAAAGCCGAAATTGACATTGCTAATGTAGGTCACAGCACACTAGACATTAGCTCGCTGCAAATGTTCACCGCAGGCCTTAAACTATCGCTCAACAAAACGCACATCGTGCCAGGCGATATGGCCAAGCTTAAAATAACGGCCGACGAAAAGCAGCTTAAAAACGTGAAGGCTGCACCGCGTGTGCTGATGATTACCAACGACCCCAAGCAGCCCAAGGTTGTGATAACCATTAATGTGAAATGATACAGGTAGAGATAGACAACGGTAGTGGCTTTTGTTTCGGCGTTACAACGGCAATTAAAAAGGCCGAAGAAGAGTTGGCGGCAGGCAAAAAGATGTATTGCCTAGGTGATATTGTGCACAATGGCATGGAAGTGGAACGCCTAACGGCTATGGGTATGACCACCATCAACCACGAACAGCTACGTGAATTGCACGATGTGAAAGTGTTGTTGCGTGCACATGGCGAGCCACCCGAAACCTACGAACTTGCCCGTCGCAACAACATCGAGATTATTGATGCCACTTGCCCTGTGGTATTGCAGCTGCAAAAGCGCATCAAGAAACAGTTCGATGCCAACCCCGATGCGCAAATCGTTATCTTTGGAAAGAACGGACACGCCGAAGTGCTCGGTCTTGTGGGGCAGACCCGCAGCGAAGCCATCGTGATAGAGCATTTCGACGAGGTGTCAAAGCTGGATTTCAATCGCGACATCTACCTCTATTCGCAAACCACGAAGAGCTTAGACGAGTTCCACCGCATCATCGAGTACATCCAATCGCACATCAGTTCCACGGCCACCTTCCGCAGTTTCGACACCATTTGCCGACAAGTGGCCAACCGCATGCCCAACATTGCACGCTTTGCAACCCAACATGACGTGATAATCTTTGTGAGCGGACGGAAAAGCAGCAACGGAAAGGTGCTTTTTAACGAGTGCAAGGCCGTAAATCCAAGGAGTTATCATGTGGAGAATGCCAGCGAGATAAACCTCGATTGGTTTGCCGATGCCCAAACGGTTGGCATCTGCGGAGCAACCAGCACCCCCAAATGGTTGATGGAAGAATGCCGCGACCATATTCTGGATGCGCATAAGCAGCCATAGTCTGCGCGCAAGTGGCCTCGCCCACAGCGATATGCTTGGTTGTAACTAACTAACAAACAAACTCACCTCTAAGTCCTCTTACAAGAGCATGTCTTAGGGGTGAGTTGTTGTTTGCTAGCTGTCGCGCACTTGTTTGTTATGCGCTGCTGGCCCATGTAAAGTTGTTTGGCTCTTACTTAGAACTCAAAGCCAAACTGTATCTTGATGGCCGATGTGGGCGTTCCATCGAAATCCACGTTATAGTAATACTCATTACTTTGGCCATAATTATAGGTCTCGCTGATATATACGTCGTATATCAGGGCATAGCCAATGGCTGCGTGCAGGGCTAACTTGTTGGTAAGGCCGAAACGACAGCCCAACATGGGGTTGAAATAAAAGCCTTGAATGTCTCTGCCGAATGTATAACCAAACTTAGTGCCAATGAAGGGCGATATGGGACCATTGATAAAGTTGGTACGTATGTCGAGATAAATGGGGACGGTAACCGTATTGGGCTTGCCAAAATACTCAAAGCCGATGCCACCACCCACAAAAAGTTGCGGAAGAATTTGGCTACCAAGGCTAACGCTTAATCCTTCTCTATGATAACTGCTGCCGTCTAAACTGGCCGAAAAGCTACCTTCTACAAAGCCTTTAAAGCCTCTGGCTATTTTACGGCCATTGAAAGTCGGCTCGTCTTCGCTCTTCTTTTCTTTCTTTGCAGCCTCGCCGTTCTCAATACGTGTAACATCGTTCGTGTTGTAAACAAACAAACTGCCGTCTGCTGTTTTTATCTTCACATGCTTATCGGGTATTATTTCTACCAGCTGACCACGTATTACGTTGCCGTCTTTAAGATAAACCACGTCTTTCGTTGTTTGTGCAAAGGTTGTCACCGATGCAACAAGCATCAGTGTCAAAGTTAGTAATGCTTTCTTCATGTCGCTTTTGTTTTCTTTTTGTAAAGGTAGTAAGGGTTGCGGGTTTCCTTTATGTTGTTTCGCGATAAAGCACATGGGGCACTATGCCTGATGCGCCTTATCGCTTTTTTTGTTTTAGAATTCAAAGCCAAACTGTATTTTAATTGCCGAGATGGTAGAAATACTTCGCCTGAATGTGGTTGTGCCGTATGGGCTGTAGTAGCGTTCCTCGTGCGTATAATCAGTGTTTTGCAGGGCATAGCCAATGGCGGTGTGCAAGGCCAACTTGTTGGTAAGCCCGAAACGGCAACCAATCATGGGGTTGAGATAGAAACCTTCGAAGTCGCCAAGAGCCGTATAACCCACTTTCACGCCAAGGAAAGGACTGATAGGGCCATTGATAAAGTTAACGCGTACATCGGCGAATACAGGTACCGTAAGCACTTCCGGCTCGTTGTAATATTCAAGTCCAAGTCCTGCGCCAACAAACAGCTGTGGTAAGATTTGGCTACCCAAGCTAACGCTAAGTCCGCCCCTGTTAAAGTCGCTACCATTCATGCTTGCCGAGTACGAGTCGTCGATAAATCCCTTAAAACCCGTGGCAATCTTGCGCGTTCTGAACGACGACTTGCGTTCGCTGCGCTGCTCTTTCACTTCTTTCTCCGCTTTTGCAATGCGGTCTACTTCACTTGTGTTGTAAACAAACACACTTCCATCTGCTGTTTTTATCTTCACCTGTTTCTCTGGCACCATTTCTATGAGCTGTCCATAGATAACGCTACCGTTTTTAAGGTACAACACATCCTTTGTCGATTGGGCAAAGGTTGCGGTGGATGCACCTAGCATCAGGGCCAATATCAATAGTACTTTTTTCATGTTGAGTTTGTTAGTATGCGCAAATATAGCAAATATTATTAATACTTGTTCCGTTTTGTGGCATAAATTATGTATTTAGTTGGAGAGTTTTTAAGTTTATGAGTTGAGTATGTGATTTCCTGAGTATGTGAGTATGTGAGTTTGAGCTTATGAGTTAGTTTTGAGTTTATGAGTTTGGGCTTATAGGTTTGTGAATTTTTAAGGTTATGAGTTTTTGTGTTTGAGCTTATGGGTTGGAGAGTTTTTAAGTTTATGGTTTTTTGAGTCTGAGCATATGGATTGGTGAGTTTTTAAGTTGATGAGTTTTTGAGTTTGAGCTTATGGATTGGTGAGTTTTTAAGTTGATGAGTTTTTAAGTTTGAGCTTATGGCTTGGTGAGATTTTAAGTTGATGAGTTTTTAGGTTTGAGCTCATGAGTTAGTTTTTGAGTTTATGAGTTTGAACTTATAAGTTAAGGTCGTCATGCCTTTTAGTGCAAGCTCTGTACCCGCTCGCCTTGGCGAACGTAAGTGTATGTGTTTTCCATGTCGTTGCCCATGCGTGTGTATGTGGATGACTTGATTTTGTCTGGTTTTTAGTCGAAAATTTAACATTATGAGTGCCTTTTTGCCCACCAATCGCTCGCCTTGCCGCAAATAATCGATTCTCGCGAAGGTTTGTTTTGATGCAAAAAGGGGGTAACCTGCTAATGCGGCAAAATGAATTTTTATTTAAAGTAACCGCCAGTTGCACCCGTTTCTTTGCTATTTGCTGCTAAACGCAAGGTGAAATGGTGCTAAATGCGCTGAAAAATGGTGCTAAACGCATGATGAAAAGCATAAAAATACGTTGCAATGGTATAAATACAACCCTCTCGAACCATTAGGCACATGGCTCAGAAGGGCAAATTAACCATGAAAAAGTGGGGTTTTGGGTGCTAAAAGCGGGTAATTGGGCATAAAAAATAATGAGTCCGCAACCAATCTAGTAAGGCTAAATGGTGCAAAATGCAGGCCTTTTTCTTAAAAAAGGACATATTGGAAGACGTGAAAGGTTAAAAAAAGTGGGAATTTATCCACTTTTTGGCCTGTATTTCGCTAGAACGGAGTGAAAATTAGAACGATATTGTAAAATAAAAAACAATAATTTAAGGTTTTGAGTTGGGGAGTTTATGAGTTTTTGAATTGGTAGGTTTATGAGTTAATGAGTTTATAAGTTGGTGAGTTTGCAGGTCGGTGAGATTATAAGTTGGTGAGTTTATGAGTTAATGTGTTTATATGTTGGTGGGTTTATGAGTTAATGAGTTTATAAGTTGATGAGTTTGCAAGTTGGTGATTCTTTGCGCCGATAAGTTTAATTCACCACCTCACCACCTCAAAAAATCATTAACTCCCCTCCTCAACAGCTTATAACCTCAAAAACTCCCTAACTTGTTAACTCAAAAACTCAAAAACTCATCACCTCATTTTTGCACCTATTCCGCCAAATTGTTGTACCTTTGTGCTAATCAATAAACACGAAAATGAACATCTGTATCGTAGCGGGTGCGCGCCCAAACTTCATGAAGGTGGCACCCATTGTACATTCAATAGAGAAAGCCAAAGAGCAGGGTAGGGACTTGAACTACCAACTAGTGTATGCAGGACGTGAAGACGACCCCACGCTAGAAGGCTCGCTCTTCAACGATTTGCAGCTTGCAAGGCCGCAAGTGTTCCTCGGTGTAGACTGCGAGAACCTGAACGAGCTGACAGGACAAGTAGTGTCGGCCTTTGATAAGTACCTGAGGAATCACCCCACAGACGTGGTTCTTGTGGTAGACGACCTCGCATCTACCCTCGCCGTTGCCATTGTTACCAAGAAAAAAGGAATTTTGTTGGCCCATTTGGTGGCAGGTACGCGTAGTTTCGACATCGATATGCCCAAGGAAATTAACCGATTGGTTACAGACATGCTTAGCGATTTGCTTTTTACAGCAGGCATGCAGAGCAACAGCATCGCCACGCGCGAAGGGGCAGAACTGTCTAAAATATATATGGTGGGCAACATCCTGATGGACACCATGCGCTTTAATCACAATAGGTTGGTGCGCCCTGCGTTGCTCACCGACTTGCAACTTAACGATGGCGGGTATCTCGTTTTCACGCTTAATCGTAAGGCGCTCATCGCCAATACGCCCAATCTTTTGGCTATGGTTCGGCAGATTGCAACGGCATCGGCAAATATGCCCGTGGTTGCACCTTTGCGTGGAGCGGCAGCCAAGGCCGTTAACGAGTGCTTGGAACAATTGGGCGGTGCAGCCAATGTGCATGTGGTAGAGCCGCTTTCGTATTTGGAGTTCGGCTATCTCACGGCTCATGCCAAGGGTATCATTACCGATTCGGGAAATGTGGCCGAAGAGGCAACGTTTAATGGCGTGCCTTGCATCACGCTGAACAGCTATACCGAACATGCAGAAACGGTGAAACAAGGTACGAATGTGCTGGTGGGCGAAGACCCTGAGGCTCTTGCTGCTGCCCTAAACACACTGCAAGCAGGACAATGGAAACACGCTTCAATACCCGACCGATGGGACGGGCGCAGTGCAGACCGCATTGTTAGTATCTTGTTGGAACAGAGAAGGGGATGAGGAGTAAGTACTGAGGAGTTAAGGAGTTAAGCCAAATGTTTTGTTGCGGTGCGGATAACGACCTTGTCAACCAGTTAACTCGTAAACTTGTCAACTGACATTTAAGTTAAGGAGTTAAGCCAATAGCTCAATAGATAAGCAATTAAGCCAAATGAATAGGTGACGTTAGTCATTTTTTCACCTTTTCAACTCTTCACTCTTTCACCTTTAATAGTTAAGCCGATAGCTTGGTTGCATCGTGGCAAACGCCTGTGTCAACCTATACACTCGTGGGCTATCGACAAAAATAATAATACATGTTACTTCCCTTTCCCCCTTAGAGAGGGGGAGGGGGTGAGGCTTTTAAAATCAACAAACAATGGAAAAACGAACAATACCCGTGGTGGGCATGGCCTGTTCGGCCTGCTCGGCCAACGTGGAAAAGAAACTAAATTCGCTGACAGGCGTGAAGAGCGCAACAGTGAATTTGCCAGGCCGAACGGCTTTGGTGGAGTATAATCCCGAGGAGGTAAGTCTCGAAAAGATGAAAAGTGCAATCAACGCCATTGGTTACGACCTCGTGATAGAGACCAATCGCTCGGCAGAGGCCATAGAACGTCGCGAGCTGCAACGGCTTAAACGGCGCACGCTGTTTTCGTGGAGCTTTGCCCTTTTGTGCATGTGCGTGTCTATGGGATGGCTTAACTTGGGCGGGAAAAGCATGAACAACCAGGTGGCTTTGCTCTTGGCCTTGGCCAACTTCGTGGTTTGTGGCGGCGAATTTTTCTCACGAGCATGGCGCCAACTGCGTCATGGCTCGGCCAATATGGATTCGCTTGTGGCCCTATCTACAAGCATCGCTTTCCTTTTCAGTGCGTTCAACACCTTCTGGGGCGATGCCGTCTGGGGGGCGCGAGGCATTGTTTGGCACACCTACTTCGATGCCGCGGTAATGATTATCACCTTTGTACTTACAGGTAGACTGCTAGAAGAACGCGCCAAAAACGAGACGGCAGGCAGCATTAGGCAGTTAATGGGACTTGCACCCAAGACCGCACGCCTTATCGACGGCAACGAAATGCGCGATGTGCCCATTGCCACCATTGCCGTGGGCGACGTGTTGGAGGTTCGCGCCGGCGAGAAAGTGCCTGTTGATGGCGTTGTAACCGTGGCCGAAAGCTTTATGACGGCCGATGGCGCATATATAGACGAGAGCATGATAACGGGCGAACCAACACCCGCTTTGAAACAAAAGGGCGCGAAGGTGCTGGCAGGAACGGTGGTGTCGCAAGGCAAATTTAGGTTTAAGGCGCAACAGATTGGCGAACATACGGCCTTGGCCCAAATCATCAAGATGGTGCAAGAGGCCCAAGGTAGCAAAGCACCCGTGCAGCGCGTAGTAGACCGTGTGGCGCGTGTTTTTGTGCCCGCGGTGGCCTTGATAGCCCTTGTCACCTTCCTTTTGTGGTGGCTGGTGGGCGGAAATGCGGCCCTTCCGCAAGCCATTCTCTCGGCTGTTGCCGTGCTGGTCATTGCTTGTCCCTGTGCCATGGGCTTAGCCACGCCCACTGCTTTGATGGTGGCCATTGGCAAGGCGGCACAGATGAATGTGCTGATAAAAGATGCGGCTGCACTTGAAAGTCTTAAAGGGGTGAACGCGATGGTGATAGACAAGACGGGAACGCTGACCATTCCCAACCAAAACATCGACTTTACCAAGGCCGACGACTTGCCACTTGAAATGCGCGAGACCCTTAAACCCCATGCCGAAGAGGCCATGGCCGAATTGCAAAACATGGGCATCGAGGTGTATATGATGAGTGGCGACAAGGATGAGGCCGCGCGTTATTGGGCGCAGAAGGCCGGAATAAGCCACTATCGCAGTAGGGTTTTGCCACAAGATAAGGAGAATATGGTGCGCCAACTGCAAGCCGAGGGCAAGCGTGTGGCGATGGTTGGCGACGGCATCAACGACACGCAAGCCTTGGCTTTGGCCGATGTGGGCATTGCGATGGGGCGTGGAACAGACGTGGCAATGGATGCAGCGCAGGCCACTTTGATGGGCGACGACCTACGCCGACTGCCCCAAGCCATACGCCTAAGCCGTAAAACAACAGCTATGATTGGGCAAAACCTGTTTTGGGCCTTTATATATAATGTGGTGTGCATACCGCTTGCGGCAGGTGTGCTCCATCTTTTCGGCATCAATTTCCAGATAACGCCCATGTGGGCCAGTGCTCTTATGGCCTTTTCTAGCGTGAGTGTGGTGCTGAACAGCTTGCGTTTGAAGTTGGCCAAATAACAGTTTGCAGAAGAACTTAACCCCTAAATAAAGATAATATGCAGATAAAAGGTTTTACGACAAGTGGTCGTGGGCTAGCTTTGGTGCTGCCGTTGATGTTCGTTTTGTGTGTGCAAGTGGCCTTTGCCGACCGACCTTTGAAGTTGTTGGCCATCGGAAACAGCTTTTCGGAAGATGCCATTGAGCAGAACCTCTTTGAGTTGGCGGCTGCTACGGGACATCAGATGGTTATCGGCAACATGTATATTGGTGGCTGTTCGCTAGAAAGACATTGTAACAACGCACGGACCGACAAGCCCGATTACGACTATCGCAAGATAGGAATAGACGGTAAAATGACCCGTACGGCCAACTATACGCTCGACAAAGCTCTGCGCGACGAACAGTGGGATTACGTTAGCTTGCAGCAGGTTAGTCAGCTTTCGGGCATGTACAGCAGTTTCCAACCCCATTTAGACAGTCTTATCGCCTACGTTCGGGCGCGTGTTCCCGCCACCACTAAGCTGATATGGCACGTTACTTGGGCATACGCACAGAACTCAACGCATGGCGGATTTGCCAACTACGACCGCAATCAGGACAAGATGTATCGTGCCATCGTTGAGGGTGCACAACGCTTGAAGAAGGAAAACGCACAGTTTAGCCTCTTTGTTCCCGTGGGCACGGCCATTCAAAACGCCCGTACTTCGTTTGTTGGCGACCATCTTAACCGTGACGGTTTCCACCTCGACCTGGTGTTGGGACGTTATACGGCGGCCTGCACCTGGTTCGAATGCCTGTTCGGAACGAAAGTTGTTGGCAACAGATATGCACCAAAGGGACTGGATAAGGCCCAGAAAGCGGTGGCGCAATGGGCGGCGCACCTCGCTGTTGAACTACCTTTTGAATGTTCGCCAATAGATATTGTCAACACCGCCACAAAGGTTTCGGCAGGCGGACTGGTTGAAAAGAAATAGAATGAAAGCAGGCGTGAAATACCTTTAAGGTACATCACGCCTGATTTTTGTTTAGCCCAAACGGGTGAAGTGGACGTTTTGCTTGCATGGTAAGCACGTGGCTACCATGTTTAGAGTGGTGTTGGGCGTGTAGGTTCGTAAACATGTTCGTTACAATCTAACGCCTTTTATTCGCAAAATTCAGCCTTATGGCCTACTGCTTAACCTCTACAAGCTTGGTTTGGTTCCCGTTTACAAATAACGCCTGCTGATTGGTGATGGGTTTTAACCCTAGCTTGGCATATTTGACAAGCATTTTTTCGGTAACTTCTTCGAAAGGGAAACTCTTGTAATGGGGGAGCGGATAGAAGTCTACCAGTCCCAAACCTTCGAACGATTTTAATTGCGGTGCAGCCTTTTCGGCTTCGTCCATGTCTTTTGCGTACGAAATGTTCGGTGCCATAATAATTGAACCGGCCGACTCGCCAATGTAAGGCTTGCCCCCATTCACTTGTTCGCGTATAATGGTTTTTGCACCGCTTTTTTCCAATTCTTGTAATAGGAAGAATGTGTTTCCGCCCGAAACATAAATCAAGTCGCAACGTTGCAGTGTGCGTTCGGTTAATTCTTTGGGCGCGCTACTCACGTCTAGCACTTCAACATTTAATCCCATGTTTTCGAAAGCCTGCTTGGCTTCGTCTACATATTCGGTGTATTTTTCGTGCAAACTCGCGGTAGGGATGAACGCCAACACTTTGCCTTTCAAGTCGCCACCTACAAATTGAGGTACGAAAGACGAAACTGCGGCAAAGTAGGAGCATAAGAATAGTTTTACCATCATTTGAATGTTATTTGTGAATGGAGATGAGTGGAGCGTTAAATCTTTGGGATTTCTTTCTTCGTCAAGGGCATTTAAATCCTCCGATTATTATTGGTCCACCAATTTACAAAGTTAATAAAAACCTGCAAATAGGCAAAGAGAACGCGAAAAAAGTAGTACCTTTGCAGACGAAAAAATGAATAGAGTGCTTGGTAAACCTCTTTAAAAACAAGAATGATGAACAACAAGGATAATAAAGTGAGTGTGCTGTTCATGCTTTTCAGCATACTCTTTTGCGTTTGTCTGATAGCGGCAAACGTGTTGGAAACAAAGCAAATAGCATTTGGCAAAATCAGTTTGACTGGTGGTTTGATTGTATTCCCTGTGTCGTATATCATCAACGACTGCGTATGCGAAGTGTGGGGCTACAAGAAAACGCGCATGTTGATATGGACGGGCTTTGCCATGAACTTCTTCTTCGTGATGTTGGGAGCCATTTGCGACATGATACCAGGTGCGCCTTATTGGACCAACGACGAGGGTTTTCATGCCGTTTTCGGGTTGGCACCTCGCATAGCGTTTGCTTCTTTCTTGGCTTTCATTTGCGGTTCGTTTGTAAACGCCTATGTCATGAGCAAGATGAAATTGTCTTCGGGCGGCAAAAACTTCTCGTTGCGCGCTGTGGTTAGTACCATTTTCGGCGAGTCGGTAGACTCGATTATCTTCTTTCCGCTGGCTTTGTGGGGCGTTGTTCCCACCGAAGAATTGCCTTGGTTGATGCTTTGGCAGGTGTTTTTGAAGACCGCTTACGAGGTTGTTGTGCTGCCTCTGACCATCCGCATAGTGCGTTATGTGAAACGACACGAGCAGGTTGACACCTACGACAACGACGTGAATTACAGCATTTGGCGCGTGTTTAGCATTTAGTTTATAAGCTCACCACCACACCAACCTAACTTTACTGATAACAAAAATGGATAAGAACAGAGAAACCGAGGGCTTGAAATCGTTGGGAAACAACACGAAATATAGCATGGATTATGCGCCCGAAGTGTTGGAGACGTTTGAGAACAAGCATCCAGAGAACGATTATTGGGTCAGGTTTAATTGCCCGGAATTTACCTCGTTGTGCCCCATTACAGGGCAACCCGACTTTGCCGAGATACGTATATCGTACGTGCCTAACGTGCGAATGGTGGAGAGCAAAAGCTTAAAGCTATACCTTTTCAGCTTTCGCAACCACGGCGACTTCCACGAAGACTGCGTGAACATCATCATGAAAGACCTCATTAAACTGATGAATCCAAAGTATATTGAGGTTGTTGGGCTGTTCACTCCTCGTGGCGGCATCAGCATTCATCCTTTCGCCAACTACGGAATGCCCAATACTAAGTATGCAGAAATGGCCGAAAGGCGTTTCGCAGAGTACGGAGGATGAGGGGAATTTGTGAGTAAATACGTTGACGAATAGGCAAGTTTGCTGGTTGACGAGTAGTTAAGCTCACAAGTTAATGTGCGGATAATTAGGCGGGTAGACAGGTTAACCGGTCTACCCGCCTAATTGTTTGCTCCCACCTAGCCTGCAAACATCACCATCAGTCCACCAATAACAATGTACAAGGCGGCGTAGGGTAGGGCCGAACGGAGTATCTCGCCGTCCTTGCCTTGCATGTCGCAGGCGGCCGTTGCGATGGCTATACTCTGTGGCGAAATCATCTTTCCGCCTGTTGCACCTGTGGTGTTAGAGGCTACAATCCAATTGGGATCGGCATGATGAAGTTGTGTTGCCACGTTTGCTTGCAGCTTAGCGAAGAGTATGTTCGACGAAGTGTCGCTGCCTGTAACGAAAGTTCCAATGGCACCGATTAACGGAGCGAACAACGGATAGGCCTTACCTGTAATGTTGGCCAGCGTATCGGCGATGACAAGTATCATGCCCGCATAGTTCATGATGGCTGCCAAGGCCACAAGCGAGATGATGGTAACGGTGGTTTTGCGCAGGTTTACCACCGTTCGAGCCAGCGAAACGAGCAGTCTGCGGGGTGAAACGCCTTGCACCAAGCCGCCTAACACCGTGCCTAAGAATAGCATTAGGCCGGCATTGCCTATCCATGCAAACGAGAAAGCCGTGCCTGGGGCGTGTATGGGCAAGACTATGCGCGACACCAAGGTAGACTTTAAGAAGGCATTGATGGGCGGAAAGAGTGGCCCAGACAGCAAAATAAACAATAAAATGAAGGCGTACACCGCCCAAGCCCTAAGCGTTTGGCTGGCGGTGTATGCCTTTTCGTTTTCCTCTTTTTTCTTCGGCGCAAACAGTTTGGCGTAAATAATGATGGCCACGATAGCTGATAACGAGCCGATAATGGCCGGTGTTTCGGCTCCCAGATAACGTGCCACGAGGTATTGCGTGCCTAACGACACGGCGCCTACCCACACTGCAAGCCGTAGATTTTTAAGTATTGCGCCCTTACTGCGATTGGTTAGCGTAAGGATGATAAAGGGAAGAACGAGGTAAAGCAAGGATAATTGCATCACGGCATATACCGAAAGCTGCGAGATAAGTTCGTGCGAGGCGGCTCCGCCAGGTGCAATTTCGTTGGCCAAGGTTATCACGGGCACGCCCACAGCACCAAAACCAGTGGGTACGGTGTTGGCGATGAGCGACACTAATGCACTGAAAAGCGGTTTGTAACCCAACGAAATAAGTATGGCTGCGGGAATGGCTACGGCCGTTCCGAAACCTGCCATGCCTTCAAGAAGTCCGCCAAAGCCCCACACGAGCATCAGTACCGTTACGCCATCATCATCTGAAAAGGATGTGAATTGTGCCTTGATAACGTCTATCTGCTTGCTTTCCACCAACACATTATAGCTAAACAAGGCCATCAAAATGATGATGAGGATGGGAAAGACGGCTTTGAGTGTGCCCTCGACAAAGGCCCATGCCACGCCCGATTGCGTGAAACCATCGGGGGCGAAGTTCATGGTTGGTGCGAGAAACACGGCAATAGCTGCCGTAGCGAGTAAGCTGATAAAGGCACTGCGGTGGCCTGCCATCTTGAAACCAAGCATCAAGACGAAGAGCAGAACGATGGGAAGGATTGAAACGAGTGCGGCCATAAGGTGCTGTTTTGTTGGGTTATAGGGTGGTATTTGTGTGCGCGGCGTTGGCGATAGGTTGCTTTCGCCGGCATTGTATTGGGCAAATTTAGCAAAAAATGCTGGATGTGCCGCTTTTTTAAGGGTATAAAATGTTGAGGGGCGAACGCTCTTTTGCAGAACGTTCGCCCCATATTGGGTTTTGCTAATGACGCATTTCAGCCGTCGCCACGCTTGTTTGTTATTTGCATAAGCTTTCAACAAGCTAGCGTTTGCGCGCTGTTATGGCGTATTGCTTGTCTTTTTCAATCGTTATAGTCGGCCACAATCTCGCATATCTTAATGATAACGTTCATGGCTTTTTCCATTACTTGCACCGAAACAAACTCGTAAGGGCCGTGGAAGTTTACGCCTCCTGCGAATATATTTGGGCAAGGCAGCCCCTTATAGCTTAGCTGTGCGCCGTCGGTTCCTCCGCGTATGGGTTTCACTTTGGGCGAAACACCACTTTGCATCATGGCTTGCAGAACGACATCTATTACGTGCATGTTGGGGTCTATCTTTTCCTTCATGTTGTAATATTGGTCGTTTAGCAGCACTTCAACCGTTCCCTCGCCGTATTTCTCGTTCATGGCGCGAGCGCATTTCTCGAAAAACGCCTTGCGATCTTCGAACTTATCGCGGTCGTGGTCGCGTATTATGAAGTTCAGTTTGGCCGCCTCGGTGCTGGTTTGCATGCCAATGAGGTGGTAAAAGCCCTCATATCCTTCGGTTGTTTCGGGCGTTTGGTCGTCTGGCAGCATGTTACAGAACTCGCAAGCCAGTCGGTTTGCGTTAATCATCTTGCCTTTGGCATAACCCGGATGCACGCTAACCCCCTTGATGTTAACCTTTGCCCCAGCGGCATTGAAGTTTTCGTACTCCAATTCGCCCTGGTCTCCGCCGTCTATTGTGTATGCCCATTCGCAGCCAAAATTCTCTACATCAAAGTGGTGCGCGCCCTTTCCAATCTCCTCGTCGGGGTTAAAGGCCACGCGAATGTCGCCGTGTTTCACCTCGTTATGGTCGCGCAGCCAGCACATGGCCTGCATAATCTCGGCAATTCCAGCCTTGTCGTCTGCTCCAAGTAGTGTGGTTCCATCAGTTACGATGAGGTCTTCGCCCACATGACTTTTTAGTTCGGGGAACTTCGTTGGCGATGAAACGATGCCTGGCGACAATTCGATGTCGCCTCCATCGTAGTTTTTCACGATGCGTGCCTTTACGTCTTTGCCGCTGCTGTCGGGGCTAGTGTCGTAGTGCGAGATAAATCCGATGGTTGGAATTTTCTTCTTACAGTTGGCTTTCAGCGTGCCATAGAGATAGCCCATGTCGTCCATCTCTACGTCGCTTAAACCCTCTCGTTCCATCTCCTTCTTTAAGTATTCGGCGAAGACGAGCTGTTTCGAGGTGCTCGGAACCGACTCCGAGTTGTCGTCCGACTGCGTGTCGAACTTGGTATAATTAATAAATCTTTCTGTTATTTCCATGTTTGGTTTTAAGTTTGAACGAGCCGCGCGGTCTTCTTTTGGTTTAGGCTGCGTGGTTTGGCGTGCGCGTTGGCGTTCCTTTCTTGTTGGGAGCGGGTGGTCTATGTGGCTACCCTTTGCCCAAATTGTTGTTTAGAATAACCGTACGCGTTGCTTAGCCGTTCGTATGGGTTTATGTTTTTGTTATTGTTAATGTAAAATTGACTTTTGTTTTTATTGGAGAAAAAGAACTGCTGCGCGCCTTTGGCCGTTGCCAAGGACAAGGCTTTGGGCATACGGTTGCTTTTGCAAAGATACGAAATGTTTCAAAAAGGCGAAACAAAAGGGCAAAATCTTTTACGCGGAGTGGGGTGGAAATGAACGTTGTTTTGGGAAATAGGGGAGGAGCGAGGCGAGTGGTTTGCTTTGTAAAGACGTCTTTATCGAAGTGAACGAATGGCATGTTTAAAGAGACAAAAGGCGTGCGCGATGGGGCGAAACGTCAATCGTTCGCCTGCAAAGCAAGTGTAGTAGACGTACGTTCGGGCGTTCGTTCTATCCCATTTTCCCCGTTTGCAACTCGGTTTGCAGGAACGAAAACACATATCCAGGGCTTTGATAGTAGAGCTTTGAGGCATCGTCCATCAGCTTTTCGTATGTTTCGGAGTTTAATACGAGCGTTAAAGCCTGTTCTATTGATAGGGTGTTGTCGTTGGCCATTAGCTGTTTTGCCAACTCTTTCACCAAAAAGCCTTTCATTTCTTCTTTCTCTGTCATAGTCGTTTCAGGTGTTTAATGGCACGTTCTGTACCGAAATAATATTGAATGGTAACGCCTTTCATAAATTTTAGCTTTCTAATGAGTGTGGACATGTCGATGTCGTGGTTGCTAAACCTCACTAATTGTAAGCCAACACGGTCGTTGGCGATGGGGCCAATAACAATATCGTAATCGTGTATGGGCGTGTTTGACGTATTGTTTCTATTGGCGAGAATAAAATTTGCCCACTCTTCCGTATAATCATCAAAGGTTTTCACTTTCAGTTCGTTTGACGTGAGCAACCTTTCGTCAAACTCATAACTCGCTATTACTGGTGAACCTCCCAACAAAAGCGCGCGTGTTTGGGCAAAGTCTTCGGCCTGCTCTACCTCGGCAGACAAGTAAAAGCCGCGCCCGAAATCTTTGCTGGGCTTAGACTTCGTGAGGTCTATCTCGCCAAAGTCGCTCGTTGTGCCATGATAAAGCCTCATCATAATGCCCCTCCCATTCTGCGGCAGTACTGCGAAAGCTCGTCTACCATCGTGCGAAACGATTGTGTATGGGCATAGCCATAGTGCTTGTCAATGAAGTCGATAGCCTTAAACCGCTGCAAATAGCCAAAGGCCTGTTTCATTGTTAGATCGTACTTCTTCCCAAATTCATAGATGAAGTAGACTATCCATTCTAGTTTCTCTTCCGTGCTATATTCCATATTCCACTCCTTATATAATAGGGCATACCGCTTATTCCAATGTGTTAGGTTGCGATTATCACACCATAAACAGGTGCATCTAAGCGACATAACTTATCAGATGAAATGTGTTAGGTTGCGATTATCACACCATAAACAGGGCGATTTACCGATAAACGGTTTGCACATCGCTTGCTTTGATTACAAAAATAGGAAAATAATGTGAGGAAACCAAGTTGTAAGGTAGAGAAATTTCGTATTTATCTATTATGCCTTTGTGTACTTACTATGGCTTGGGCTAGGCGGAGGAATGCTTTAATAGCGTTGTGTTTTACCAGCAAATCCTACAAGCGCGCCTGCCCATTTGTACGGCTTTGGCCAGCGTAACCTTTTTTACATCGCCACTACATCTATTTAATCCGCGGCAATTCGATTTGCTGTGATATGCCTCAGCCTTAGGTCCGGTGCAAATATAAACCGTTTCTCCATTGCTGCTGGAAGTGGAAAGGGCGAATGCCGATAGGGCGAACGATAGTAATAGTTTCTTCATAAATGTTGTTTGTTAGCTGTAACTGTATTCTTTTGGTTCAATCGCTTTTGCCTAATCATCCATTTAGATTGCTGCTTATTCGTTCTAAGGCAGTTGGCACCGATTAGGTGCTGCTTATTGCATAAAGAAAATGCGCGTAAACAAAAGAAAGAGGAACGCCCTAGCATTCCCCTTTTGTGACCCCGGCGGGATTCAAACCCACGACTTCAGGAACCGGAATCCTGCGTTCTATTCAGCTGAACTACGAGGCCTTTGTTGTTTATTGCGCTGCAAAAGTAAGCATTTTTGTTGGTTTGAGCAAATGTGGCGAAAGGAAAAAATATTAGTTTGTTGTACGACAAACTGCTGTTGTGATTACTTTTATGTCTAGCATTTTGCAAATAATATATCGATAATGTATCTTGTAGTGAGGGGATTTTGTGTAGAGCCTATATATTGCACGAAAGGTTGGCCATATCTGAATCACTTAAAATTGCAGATATGGCCTAATCGTTAATGCCAGCGTTTAGTGCATGGCAAGCAAGCTTCGAGCTGGTAAGATTATTTTATTGATTTTATCAGCTAATGAATTTGATGTTATAATATTACTTTTAAGACATCTTCATCTATTCGGATGAGATATATTCCTTTGGGCAATGGCAATTCGAGGGTGTCTTTGTCCATCTTCTGTTTGAAGATAACCGCTCCTTGTGTACTATAAATGCTGATTTTCTTTCCTTGTACCATTCGTAGTATTATGCCGTCGTTCGATTTCTGAAGCATTGGAGTTATTTGTACGTCGCCTACTCCTGACGTTTCCGTATTTACAGTAACAACACATGTTGCAGGAATATTTCCATCATTTGTATATGCAAGAACAACTGTTGAGCCGTTACCCGTTGCTATCACTGTGCCGTCGTTTGTTACAGTGCAAACAGACTGATTTGAACTGCTCCAACGAATTTGACTTATCGGTTGCATCCTCTGGAAGTATCTTAGTTTGCAACTTTATTCTCTCTCCTAGGCTTGCCATTAGTATTTTTTTTGGCTCTATTGTAAGGCTTTGTATGTGTTGCCAGACAATAATCTCGCACGAATCTTTAACATTATTGTCAACCACAGACACTGCATATACGAAAGCTCTTCCTGGCTTTATTGCCGTTACATTGCCGTCATTTGAAACCTTTACAATATCGTTATTAGACGAATTCCATGCGACTCTTGTGTCTTCTGCATCATTGGGGATACAAGTTAAAGGCAGTTTTCTTGTTTCTTCTTTTTCCAAATTCAGCTTTTGGCTTTGCAGTTTTATTTGTTCTATGGGGTTTCGCTCTTTTAAATTTAGGTCTTTCCAGTAGTATTCCTTCTTGTATGCAGACATCGAACCTTTGGGAATGATGACAAGCTTGGGACTATATAGTCGATATGACGGAGGGGTTTCACTTTCAAGATGAAAGATTACACCCCCTTTGGATTGACCTCTGCCTTCATAGTTTACTTCAGTCGTGTTTTTACTTATATAGACATGTGCATCAGCATTGTAGTTGAAACCATTAATATAAAATGTTTTCATTTCTTTAGGCACATGGTAAGAGTCGATGTACACATTTGTATTGTAAAATGCAGAGCTGCCAATGTAATGCAAGTTGGCAAGTGCCTCGATATTTATCGTTTCCAGTTTTTTACATTCAGCAAACGCAGCTATTCCAATGTACTTCATGGATTTAGGAAAATGAATGACTTCAAATGGAGATTCGTAAGCTCCATCACAAAAGGCGCTTGCAGGAATTGAATCCACATGCTCTCCAAGCCATAGTATTCTCAGCTTATGCCTTACAGACGACAATCCTAGGCTTGAATAAAGGACTCGTTCGTCAATGTACTTCATCCTAACGTCAAATACAACACTGTCTACGAAAAGATGTTCCCCAAAGCAACCAGATGCTGTAGACAATGAGTGTGGAAAAATAAAACCTTTTATCGAATCTGGTTTTTGTATTCCCAAGGCGTTTTTCCCCATACTATGGTCTTCCCCATTTGCATCTTCAGATATTATGTCGGTTTCCCCAAGGTCAACAACACCGTCTAAAAGTCTGTTTTGAATCAATCTACCAATAAACTTTAAGTCTGTGGCATTTATATACCCAGTAACCTTCAAGTTTCTAACAGTCTTTTGGTCGCCATAGTTGATTTTGCTAGACAGCCAACCCGGTGTTTGGTTGTCGACAACCAAATCGGTTCGTTGGGCTAACATGTTTAAGCAAACGCACAGCGTAATACAAAAAGATAAAAGTTTCTTCATGCTCATTATGTTTTATATGTAATTGTTGTTTAGAACTGTCGATATGGAATTTCCGATTGTCTTATTTCAACATTTTTAATTCCCCGTTTATCTAGTTGCTGTTCTAGAACACGTTTCGTTGAAACGAAATCTACACACGGTCCAATAGTTATACTTTGTAGATTTCCTTTTGGTATAGGTATTTCTATGTACGAAATCATGTTCCCTTTGGAATTTATCTTGTAAAGCACTTTGTCTTCATCTCTTTTATATATAGCGAGACGTTTTTCTTCTTCGAAAGCATAAGCAGGATGTTTGATGTGTGGTGAAACAATAATAGTAGCTATACCTAAATGCTCCATCTGTACACTCAATAAATGTCTTCTATTGTTTTTGTTTGCCTCTTCAAGATATCTTTTGTACAGCCATTCTAGAGCTTTGATACGGAGTTCGTCGAGATTAGGTGCATTTTGATACATTACATCAAAAACATTTATCTTACTTTCCAATTCTATTTTATAATCCTTAACGCTTTCGCCTCTTTTTATGTGTAAGAAGTTATCATGAAAAACCAGACTTACTCCTTTCCCATCTACTCCATACATACTCCATAAAGGCAAGGAGTCATCTTTTTTAGAGAATGCAATCACAAAAGGGATGTGCTCTTCTTTATACAGTTTCTCTATAAATAAGGAGTTAAATTCTTCCTTAGTGTGATTCTCTAAGTAATTATCCCAAATCTCAGATAAGCGGTTTTCTTTTATCCCTTGCTCTTCCTCGTATTTCTTTAACCAATCTAATACGATATTATACCCATGAATAAACTCTTGCGAGTCGTTCATGGAATAAATGCTACTTGCATGAAAAATGAACTCGTACTTGTTAGAAATGTTATCTAACAAACATTGAAGTGTAGACAGTGAAGTGTAGTGGTACATTAGTTCCATTGTCACATAGAATTAGTGCGCCGATACTCCCTTGTCGGTAGAATAGTAAATGTGGGTTTATGAAAAAGCGTGGGAGTTCATACATATAACTCGCTCCACACTCTGAGGCCTTCGCATTGCCCACCTTGTCAGAACGAGCAACGCAGAGACCCCACGCCGATATGTATAACACAATACACACCTATACGGGTGCATATTGATGGACATAACATATCCACTGAGGACATCTACCGTTGCTTTGATTTTGACAAGGTTGAAAGTTGCGAAGTTTCAGAGTGTCAAGTCAAAGCGTTAAGTAAACGCCTTTTCATTATTTACGTCCCATCTGTTGACCCTCCAATGCGGGAGGGACGAACGTAAGGACACTGCAAATTTAATAGTTTTTTAGATATAAAGCAAATTAAATTGTGATAGAATAGAAGTGATGATATAAAAGCTGTTCTATCTTTCTACGTGTGAATTGTGTTTAATGTTTATTGGTATGTTGTTGACATGGTTAGCATGTAATAGGCTGGTGTGCTCAAAATGAAACCTTTTTGCCTTTATTTTGCATCAAATTGCGATATTCTTTTCCGTGTTTTGCCCATTTATTGTTTATTTTGCTACCTTTGTACAACAAAATAACATTTCAACCTATGAGCACATTGATACGGCCAGAACATTACCATGCCCTCCTAGATAAGGTGAGAACAGAACAGGCAATAAAGCTGATTAAGGACTTCTTTCAGCAAAATCTCTCCACCGAACTGCGCTTGCGCCGAGTTACGGCGCCGCTTTTCGTGATGCAAGGTTTGGGCATTAACGACGACCTTAACGGCATCGAACGACCCGTTACGTTCCCCATAAAGGACTTGGGAGACGCGCGAGCCGAGGTAGTACATTCGTTGGCCAAGTGGAAACGCCTAACGTTGGCCGAATATAAGATAAAGCCTGGCTACGGCATTTACACGGATATGAACGCCATTCGCGCCGACGAAGAGTTGGATAACCTGCATTCTTTGTATGTAGACCAGTGGGATTGGGAGATGGTTATCACCCCCGAACAGCGCACGCTCAGCTTTCTGAAACAGACCGTGCGCCGAATTTACGCGGCGATATTGCGCACCGAGTATCTCACTTGCGAAACCTATCCTGCCATGCAGCCCTTCTTGCCGCCCGAAATACACTTTGTGCACAGCGAAGAATTGTTGCAAATGTACCCCCATCTCACGCCAAAAGAGCGCGAAGACGCCATTTGCGAGAAGCATGGGGCGGTGTTTATCGTTGGCATTGGCGGTAAATTGAGCGATGGCAAGCGGCACGACGGCCGCGCACCCGACTATGATGATTGGTCGACGTTGGCAGAAGACGGCCGAATGGGGCTAAATGGCGACATATTGATATGGTATCCCGTGTTGGGACGTTCGGTTGAGCTGTCGTCGATGGGTATTCGTGTCAATGCAGATGCCTTATTGCGACAGTTAGAAATGGTGGGGCAACAGAGTCGTGCTGAATTGTATTTCCATCGTCAGTTGTTGTCGGGCAAACTCCCTTTGTGCATCGGTGGCGGCATAGGACAAAGTCGCTTGTGCATGGTGTTGTTGCAGAAAGCGCACGTGGGCGAGATACAAGCGAGCATTTGGAGCGACGAAATGCGAGCCGAATGCCAGGCCGCAGGCATGCCGTTAATATAGAAAGAGCATTAAGTCGGGATATGGCTCACTGCTTACGGCGTGCGTTTATCGGCATGCAAGTTCAAAATAAAGATGGTGAAGGGCGAACTAAAAAGCAAGAAAGAGCATAAGCGTGAAGTTTTTAGAACGTTTTCGTTAAGCCAAATGAACAACGTCGAGCTTGCTCTAACATTGTCATGGCGAGAAAACGCACTTTTCGAGGAACGAGAAAAGAACGTTTTCGTTAAGCCAAATGAGCAACGTCGAGCTTGCTCGGACATTGCCATGGCGAGAAAAGAACGTGCCTTAGATTAAGAGCCTGGGGCTTGAACTTTACACTTATTCACTTACAACGTCACAACCTCATCCACGCATCAGCACAAAAACACATCAGTCTCCAAAAGTTAAATTGTTGTTTTTATTTTTACAATGTGGCTCTATTTTTCACTTCGTTCTAGCGAAAATATAGCTTAAAAAGTAGGTAAATAGCCACTATTTTTAGCCTTTTGTACCTTACCATTTGTCAATATTCAAGAAAGAAGTCTGCATTTTGCACCATATTGCCTTTCTATTTTGCTTGCCAGCTCATTATTATTTACGCCCAATAAGCCACTTTTAACCCCTAAAACCCTACTTTTTAGGGGTTGTTTTGCCCTTTTCAGCCATGTGTTTCATGTCTCTAAGAGGTTATATTTATACCATTGCGGCGTATTTTTATGCTTTATGTTTCGCATTTAGCCGCATTTTGCAGTGCATTTAGCACCATTTTACCTTGCATTTAGCATCAAAACGCAAGGCATTTTGCACCAAAACGCACTGTGTTTTGTACCAAAATGCACTGCGTTTAGCACCAAAATGCAGTACGTTTTGCTGCAAATAGCCCAAAAACAGGTGCAAATGCCGTCTTTTTTAAATAAAAATTCATTTTGTCGTATTCGTAGGCTAATCCCCTTTTGCACCAAAACTAACCTTCGCGAGAATCGATTTTTTGCGGCAAGGTTGGCGATTGGTGGAGAAAAAGGGTACTTTTTGTGTTAAATTTCTGCCGAAAACTAGACAAAATAGGTTGTGCTGCATGCACGCATGTGGGCAACGACCACAGACAGCACGTACGCTTACAACCGCCAGTGCGAGCGGTTACAGGGCATGCTGCTCACATCAACGGAGGCAATATCATGGAAACGTGCAAGTAGCACGCCATTGGCAGCTAGTTTTCAACTTGTAGAGAAGTGCATTGAAAGTTTTCCGTTCGGTCGTGGTTTGAGGCATAACCACGTTTTGCCACAGACAAATGGGGCGGGATTTTAGATTGTATCGTATCTTTGTGCAGTACTTTGTATATGAATAAGGGTGTTTATCTTGGTTTACTGCACAAAGATGATAAGCCCCCTCTCAGTTTATGGAAAGATTAAAAGTCAAGCCGATTTCAGCAAGAAGGAGGTTTGGTTAAAGCGCGTTTGCGATGCCGATGGCCACCGTTTAGGCCAATTCCAATCCCAACGCATTGCGCAGATTGTCGATTGCGGGATTGGCTTTAAGCATGTTTTCGTATATTTCTTTTTTCGAAAGGATGCGTTTCATCTCTTCAACCTTGGCCAGTCGGATGTGAAGTTGCAGTTGCCCATTGTGCAAATGCTTGGCCAGTCCGCCCTCAATTCGTTTCTTAATGTTGTTAACCTCTTCCAACACAATCTCGTTATCGGCCAACACCTCTATGTTGGGGAATTGGGTGATGCGCGGCGACATATTCTTCATCCTCGTTGCAATGGCAATCATGGCTTGCGGCATGCGGTTACAAAGCGCCATCCATTGCAGTTCAAGCTCTTCTTGCGAGAACACATGGTTCTCCTCTTTATTTGTTATTTCGTCTTCTTTAACTTGTCCAACCTTTTCGGGACCCCGTTTAAGGTCGGCAAACGACGTGCCCACCTTGCCCAATTTAAGCTTTCCGATGGGCATGGCCGTTCGTTGCGTAGTTATTTCTGGTTCGTTAGCCTTAGGTGTTTCAACGGCAGGTTGTGCGGGATAGGGCGTTGTCTTCGCCTCGTTGGTGTTGACCAATGCCGTTGCGGTGCGCGTTGCCACAGTGGTACGCACCATTGGTTTTTCCCCACCGACCACCTGTCGAGCCGGTTTAGGTTGGGGAGTGGCAAGTTTTCTGAACAGGGATTTCAATCTCTTGGGGCTACGCCCCGCCGCAGGTTCGTCTTCGGGTTGCGTTATTTGCGCCACTTGTATCAGCGTAAGTTCCGCCAATAGGCGTTTGTTGCTGCTTGCCCGATAGTGAATGTCGCATTGGTTCATAACCTGCAAGGCCTTGTAAAGAAACTTTGTGGGGCATTTTTGCGCCTGTTCCTTAAAGCGTTCGCGTTGGCGTGCGCTAACTTCCAGCAGCGGCAGGGTGCTTTCGTCTTTCGCCATCAGCACATTGCGCACATGCGTTGCCAATCCGTTTACAAGGTTGCCCGCGTCAAAGCCTTTGGCAATGATGTCGTTAACAAGTACCATGATGTCGCTCACCTTGTTTTGCACGGCCAAGTCGATAATGTTGAAATAGTTGTCGCTATCCAGCACGTTAAGGTCGGCAATAACGCTGTCGTATGTAAGGTTGCCTTGTGCAAAGCTCGCAGCTTGGTCGAAAATAGAAAGCGCATCGCGCATTCCGCCGTCTGCTTTCTCGGCAATTACGGCCAGAGCCTCCTCTTCGTAGGCAATTCCTTCGTTCTCGGCCACGCGTTTAAGGTGGTCGATGATGCCGGGAACGGTCATCCGTTCAAAGTCGTAGATTTGGCAACGCGACAGGATGGTGGGCAAAATCTTGTGTTTCTCGGTAGTGGCCAAGATGAAAATGACGTGTGCGGGCGGCTCTTCCAATGTTTTAAGGAAGGCATTGAAGGCCGCGGTGGAAAGCATGTGCACCTCGTCGATGATAAAAACCTTATATTTTCCCACCTGCGGAGGGATGCGCGTTTGGTCCATCAGCGTCTTAATGTTCTCAACCGAGTTGTTGCTGGCCGCGTCTAGTTCGAAGATGTTGTACGAACGTTGGTCGTTAAAGGCTTGGCAGCTTTCGCAATGGTTGCACGCCTCGCCCGTTTCTGTGGGCGTAAGGCAGTTTATTGCCTTGGCAAAAATGCGCGCACAGGTGGTTTTACCCACTCCTCGCGGACCGCAAAAGAGGTATGCGTGCGCCAGCTTTCCACTTTTAACCGCGTTTTTCAGCGTGGTGGTAAGGGCCGATTGGCCCACCACCGAGTCGAAAGACACGGGTCGGTATTTGCGCGCCGATACGATATATTCTCCCATAAAATGCTGTATTGTGTTCCGTTTTATGTGTTTGGTTTGGCGTTTGGGTGATAGTCCTTTCGCCTAGCGGGTGTGTTGTTTTGTACCCCCGTCCTGCAAAGTTACGCATTATTTTTGTCTTTTCTTTTGGTTCATGTCTTTTTATTGTTTCTCTCTTTTTGTGCTTTGGTGGTGTTGTATCGCTTACCCATCTAAAATGGGGTCGTGAACATTCGTATAACACAGATATAGCATGTGCTTTGCCCTAAAAGGCACTTGCTTTTGCAATATTTACATAATAAGTGTGCTTGTAGTGCATGGCGATTGAAAAAAAAGTTGTAAGTTTGCAGCGGATAATGAGCCTCTAATGAACAGCAAATGGAATGAAGTGGGCAGAATGCTTAACCATTATCGCTACCTTATCGTGGTGGTGGTGGGCGTGCTTATCGTCGGTTTTGTCGACGATAACAGCTTTATGCACCGTTTGGAGTACGAAATTCAAGTAAGCGACTTAAAAAAACAAATAAAGGAATATAACGAACGCCACAGCACCGACACAGAAAGACTTCGCCAACTGAAACGCGATCCTAAGGCTATTGAGAAGATTGCGCGTGAGCGCTACTTTATGAAAGCCGACGATGAAGACATCTATGTGCTGAGCGATGACGAGAAACCTACACAACAACAAGATGAAACAACTGAATAAACTGCAATCCATCCTATACGCCGTTGGTGGTGCACTGATGGTGATTGGTGCGGGATGTTTCGCATTTATGTGGCAACAACGGGTGGTATGTTGGCTTTACCTCGCGGGAGCAACGCTGTTTTGCCTCATGCAATCCATGCAAACTTACGAAGGAACCGACTTTGTGGTGCGCCGTTTGAAACGTATTCAAGCTGTGGCCAACATCTTCTTCATGCTCGCCGGCATACTGATGGCAGACACGGCCTACATGTTTTTTCGTCCACTTTTCGATAGTTCCATCGCTTATGTAGACTATTTGTACAACAAGTGGGTGGTGCTTTTGCTCATTGCGGCCCTTTTGGAAATATACACCATGCACCGCATAGACCACGAAATGAAGAAAGACAAAAAGCAATAGACCCCGACATGCGGCCATACCTTGTATATATAGGCGCCTGCGGTGCGCAGGCTTTCAACAACTAACACTTTTCTTAAAAAATACTTAAAAGGCGGTTTGTTTGGATTAAATAGCATGAAAATAATTCGATAGCCCGCAAAAGCGTATTATCTTTGTGTGACAAGACAGAAACAATCAACTTATGAATAAAGTTCTATATACATTGTTCGCGTTGGCGTTGCTCACCTCGTGTGGTAGCAGCTACAATATCGAAGGTACTTCTAACATATCTACCCTCGATGGCCGAAAGCTATACCTGAAAGTACTGAAAGACAACGAATTTAAAAAGTTAGACTCGTGCGATGTGGTGCACGGCAAGTTCGGATTCTCAGGCTCGTTAGACTCTGTACGCATCGCCAATATCTTTATGGACGAAGAAAGTGTGCTGCCCTTGGTGCTTGAAAGCGGCAATATCATCGTAAAGCTAGACGATGCACAGCAAAACGTGTCGGGAACACCCCTTAACGACAAGCTGTTTAAGTTTTTTAATAAGTACAACCAACTGAAAAACCAAGAACAAGAGTTGGTGCATAAGCACGACCAAGCCATTATGAACGGCAGCAATATGGACGTGGTGAACGCCCGTTTGAACAGCGAGGCCGAACGTTTGTCGGGACTTGAAGACAAGCTTATCACGTCGTTCGTGTGCGAAAACTTCGACAACGTGTTAGGTCCGGGCGTGTTTTTCATGGTTACCATCGGTTACGACTACCCCGAACTAACGCCCTGGATTGAAGACATCATGAGCAAAGCCACGGATAAGTTTAAAAACGACGCTTATGTGAAAGACTACTACGCCAAGGCGCAAGAAAACCAACAGATAATGAACGGAATGAAAGACGTGTCCATGCCTGCGCCTGCACCCACGCCGCAAGCCGCGCCTGCACCCACGCCAAACGACTTGGCCCAGCCCACAAAAGAATGAAAACGCTTATTTACGGCGCAACAATTGTGAACGAGGGGCGCAGCTTTAAAGGCTGCCTAACCCTTGAAAACGACCTGATAGCAAGCGTAACCGAAGGCGAGGCCGTGCCCGAAGGACACTTCGACCTGCGGCTGAATGCCGAGGATTGTGTGGTAATGCCTGGTGTAATAGACGACCATGTGCATTTTCGCGAACCAGGCTTAACAGCCAAAGCCGACCTCGAAAGCGAGAGTCGCGCTGCCGCATACGGTGGTGTAACTACGTTTTTCGAGATGCCTAACACCCTTCCGCAAACCACAACGCTCGATGCACTGAACCAAAAACTGGAACTTGCGCAGGGCAAGAGCCACGTTAATTATAGCTTTTTCTTTGGAGCCACCAACCAAAACGCTCATCTATTTGAGCGTTTAGACACCAAACGCGTGCCGGGCATTAAGCTTTTTATGGGTGCCAGCACGGGAAACATGCTTGTTGACAGGCTCGAAACGCTTGAAAACATCTTTAAAAACGCGCCTTTGCCCATCATGACGCATTGCGAAGATACGCAACTCGTCAACCAAAATATGGCCGAGGCCAAGCGATTGTATGGCGACGACCCAGCCGTGGAGCACCATCCTGCGATAAGGAGTGCCGAGGCTTGCTACCATTCGTCGGCCTTAGCTGTGGAGTTGGCCACCAAATACGGGGCGCAACTGCATGTGGCACACCTCACAACGGCACGCGAACTGTCGCTCTTCGGCCACAATCCGCGTATCACGGCCGAGGTGGTCATTGCTCATTTGTGGTTCTGCGATGCCGATTATCGCACTCGTGGCACACAGATTAAATGTAATCCAGCAGTAAAGACAAGTGCCGACCGCGATGCTTTGCGTGCGGCTTTGACCGATGGGCGCATCTCTGTGGTTGCAACCGACCACGCTCCACACCTCATTTCGGATAAGATTGGCGGCTGTGCGAAGGCTGCTTCGGGTATGCCGATGGTGCAATTCTCGCTGCCTGCCATGCTCGAACTTTGCGAAAAGGGCGTGCTTACGATAGAAAGGGTGGTTGAACTGATGTGCCATGCGCCTGCACGCTTGTTCGCTGTTAGCAAACGTGGCTTTATTAAGCCCGGCTATAAGGCCGACTTAACCATCGTACGCCGTGGCGAACCGTGGACAGTGACGAAGGATTGTGTACAAAGTAAGTGCAAATGGAGTCCGATGGAGGGCGAGAAGTTCCGTTGGCGAGTGGTGCAAACCATCTGCAACGGACACTTGTTGCTCGATAAAGACGGCACGTTCGATGCTCAATATCGTGGCGAAGAGGTGGCTTTCTGCCATTGATAATGGTGAAAAGAAGGGAAAGGTGAAAGGGTGAAAAGGTGAAAGGGTGAAAAGGTGAAAAGGTGAAAAAATGGCTAACGCCTTTTAAAGGTGAAAGAGTGAAAGGGTGAAAAGATGGCTAACGCCTTTAAAGGTGTCTAGCGGTTTCTAGGTTTCTAGTTCTTTCTAGCTTTCGGACAA
>ERZ773067.341-NODE-341-length-29192-cov-12.124481_pt1 | contig 29192 bp, 26 predicted proteins | sample MGYA00580622_ERZ773067 | MGnify/ENA primary metagenome ERZ773067 (study PRJEB29015, sample SAMEA2737998) | human oral metagenome | biome: human oral; feature: human-associated habitat; material: dental | place: China | collected 2113 ...
TTTTTTTACAAAGCCCCTCTTTTTTTCGACCCATTCTAGCGAAAATATAGGTTAAAAAGTAGGCAAATAGCCACCATTCCTAGCATTTCACATCCTTCAACTTGTCTGTTTTTAAGAACAGAACCTGCATTTTGCACCATTTAGCCTTTCTATTTTGCTTGCCAGCCCATTATTTTTTACGCCCAATTTCCCCCTTTTAGACCCTAAAATGCCGCTTTTTAATAGCCATTTTGCCCCTTTTAGCCCTGTATTTCATGGCTCGAAGGGGTTTTGTTTATACAGTTGATGTGGATATTTATGCTTTTCGTCTTGCGTTTAGCGGCAAAAAGTACTTCATTTAGCACCATTTTAGCTTGCGTTTAGCACCAAAACGCACTGCATTTTGCACCAAAACGCACTGCGTTTAGCGGCATTTTGCACTGCATTTTGCACCAAATTGCACTGCATCTTGCTGCAAATGGCCCAAAATCTGGTGTAAAAGACGATTCTTGGTAATAAATATTCATTCTTCCGCATCCGTAAACACTCTCCCGTTTGCACCAAAACAACCCCTCGCGAGAATCGATTTTTTGCGCCTTGGTGGGCGATTGCTGGAAAAAATCGCAGCCATTATGTTAAAACTTTCGCTGAAAAATGGACAAGAAGAGATAAGTTGACGAGTGAAGCAGTTAACAAGTTAGCCAGTTAACGAGTAGACCAGTTGACCAGTTAACGAGTTGACGAGAGTTTGAGAAGTGGACGAGTGGTTAGGGAGTTGATGAGTTGACAAGATTGTTAGTTGACGAGTTAACCAGTAACAAGCGGTCAATACACAAGGCATACCACTCCCCTCTCCCCTTGGAGAGGGGCTGGGGGTGAGGCCGGTTGTTGGTGAGTCTTTATCAATAACTGAACGAACTACCGCCCAAAAACTCGCGTAACAGCGACGTTGGCGGCAGCTGATGGAAGGGCATGGGCGCGAAATAGCGAAGGAACTTGCGCAGGCGGTAGGCCTCGGAATACTCATCGCAGTTCTCAGGCACCTGTTCGAGCAAAGGCTCGGCCTGCGTTTTGATGATGGCCAACTCGAAAAGCATGGCCGTATTAAACATGGCATCGGCCTCTTCTTGATAGGGAAATATCCACTTTGTTTCGCCGGCACGTACGCTGGGCCAACGCTTAATGGTTTCGGCCGCCGACACACCGCGATACTTATGGTCGCGAACGATGCGGCGAAGTAGGCGATTATCGGTGGTGGGGATGTAGTTGTGGTTGTCTAGCAAGATGGTTGTTAGTGCCGAGGCATACACCTTATACTTCTGTTCGGCTGGGATGAGGGCCGTTAGTTCGGGGTTAAGGGCATGAATGCCTTCAACCACCAAGATACTGTCTTTGGGCAGATGCAAACGTTTGCCTGTTGGCTCGCTCCTCCCTTCAACGAAGTTGTATTTGGGCATCTGAACTTCTTCTCCGCGGAACAACGCAGCCAGGTGTTCGTTAAGCAGCGGTATGTTTAACGCGTAAAGGCTCTCGTAATCGTATTCCCCATTGGCATCTTTGGGCGTATGTTCGCGATTGACGAAGTAGTCGTCTAACGAAATTTGCACGGGCCGTATGCCATTTGCCAGCAGTTGCACCGAGAGTCGTTTGCAGGTTGTGGTCTTTCCCGACGACGACGGACCAGCCAATAGCACCATGCGCACTTCGGGCCGCGCGGCAATCTCGTCGGCAATGCGGGCAATTTTCTTTTCTTGCAAAGCCTCAGACACGTGCACGAGGTCGGCACTGAACCCATTGGCCACCGCCTTGTTGAAATCACCCACGGTGCGTATGCCTAATATCTGTTGCCAACGGTGGTGCTCCTTAAATATGTCGAACATCTTGTCTTGGCGCACCAGTTCGCCTAGCTGTGCGGGGTTTTGTATGGAGGGCACGCGCAGCAAAAGACCATCGTAATAGGGTTCAAGCCCGAAAAGGCGCAGCTCGCGTGTGTTGGTGAGTAGCGAACCGTAATAGTAATCCACGTAGTGGTCTAGCTCATAATAAGTGGTGTAGAGCGTACCCACGGTTTCTAGTAGGCGCACTTTCGACTCGTCGCCCACCTTTTTAAACATGGCGATGGCAGCATCGGTTGTTGTTTCGTGCCGCGATATGGGCAAGCGCGCGGCGATAATCTCTTGCATGCGGCGGCGAATATCGTCGGCATCTTGCGGCGTTACGGGGCGTTGAATGTCGAGATCTACATAATATCCGTTGCTCACGGGGATGTCTATCACCACGTTGCTGTGCAGATAAAGGTCGTGAACGGCCTTGCACAGCACGAAGAAAAGCGTGCGCGTGTAGGCCCGCAAAGCCGAGGGCGAATGTAAATCAAGAAACTCCACATCCTTGTTGTGATACAGGCGATAGTGCATGCCCTCAATCTTATTGTTCACCTTAGCGTTAATTGGGCCGTAAGGCATATCGAGTTTTAATTCGTGAAAAACATCATAAAGTGTGCTACCGATTTCCACCTTTGCGGTTTTTTTATTATTTTTGCATCGTATTTGTATGGATCGTTTCATGCTTAGCGACATTAAGAATTTAGTGAGTGTAAAGTTAAAGAATAAATTTCAAAGTCACAACAATAAGGGACCACAATATAGTTAATTTATGGATACAACCAATTATCTGACTTTTATTTTTAAGATTGCAGGATCGCTGGCATTGCTCATCTACGGCATGAAGATTATGAGCGAAGCCTTACAGAAGATGGCCGGACCGCAATTGCGGCATGTTTTAGGTGCGATGACCACCAACCGCTTTACAGGCGTGCTTACGGGTACGTTCATCACCAGCGCGGTTCAGTCGTCAACAGCCACCACGGTGATGACCGTTTCGTTTGTTAGCGCCGGTCTGCTAACCCTCACACAGGCCATCTCCGTTATCATGGGTGCCAACATCGGCACCACGCTCACAGCCTGGATCATGTCGCTGGGCTTCTCGTTAGACCTCACGAGCTTTGTTTTCCCCGCCTTTCTAGTGGGCATTGTGCTAATTTATTCGCGCAAGCACCGCTACAAAGGCGATTTTCTTTTTGGTATATCGTTTCTCTTTTACAGCCTCGTTTTGCTTAGCGACACGGGCAAGTCGCTCGACTTGCAGAACAACAAGGCTGTTATCGACTTCTTTGGCTCGTTCGATGTGAACAGCTATTTCTCCATTATCATCTTCTTGATTATCGGCACTATCATCACGCTCATCGTGCAATCGTCGGCCGCCGTGATGGCCATCACCATTTTGCTCTGCTCTACGGGCGTACTGCCCATATACCTGGGCATCGCCTTGGTGATGGGCGAGAACATCGGAACAACGGGTACGGCCAACCTCGTTGCCCTTGGCGCCAACGTGCAAGCCAGGCGAACGGCTATGGCCCACTTGGTGTTCAACGTGTTTGGTGTTACTTGGGTGCTCATCGTTTTCTACCCATTTGTGAACATGATTTGCAACATGGTGGGCTATAATCCCGAAGGGCCAAAGCTTACGCAAGCCGAATTGGCACTTAAATTGCCAGTTATACTGGCCGCTTTCCACACCTGTTTCAACCTCTTCAACACGGGGATGCTCATCTGGTTCATACCTCAGATAGAACGCGTGGTGTGCTGGATAATCAAGTCGGGCAAGAAAGACGAGGAGGAAGAGTTCCGCCTGCGTTTCATTCAAGCTGGCATTATGAAGACCCCCGAACTCTCGGTGCTCGAAGCGCATAAGGAGATTAGCAGCTTTGCAGAACGTATGCAGCGCATGTTTGGCATGGTGCGCGAATTGCTCGTCACACGCGACGAATCGAAGTTTGTGAAGCTTTACTCGCGCATAGAAAAGTATGAGAACATATCTGACAACATGGAGCAGGAGATTGCCAAATACCTGAGCGCGGTGAGCGATGCACATCTGAGCGACGACACAAAGGGAAAAATACGCGACATGATGCGCGAGATTACCGAATTGGAAAGTATCGGCGACAGCTGCTATAACCTGGCGCGAACGATTAGCCGACTGGTTAGTTCGAAGGAGGACTTTACCGAAAAGCAATACGAACGCATCCACCAGATGTTTGAGCTTACCGACGATAGCCTTTCGCAGATGAACATCATCATTCGCGGACGTAAGGAGTACTTGGACACTACCCGTTCGTTTAACATCGAAACCGAAATTAACAACTATCGCAACCAACTTCGCAACCAAAACATCAACGACATCGACAACCACGAGTACACCTATAATGTGGGAACGATGTATATGGACATCATTAACGAATGCGAAAAGCTGGCCGACTATGTGGTGAACGTGGTTGAGGCCCGTATGGGTACACGCAGGGTTGAGGCTTAAAGCAAGGGCCTTGGCGATGGTTTAAGCTAAAAAGCTAAGCTTTGTAAGCATAACCATTAGGCAACCAACTGCCCTATGCGGCCCACGTGCATCGGCACAAGCTACTTTTAGTGGCTACAGGAAGTGCATACGAACCAGTACAAGGTCGTTTGTACTAGGGCTACAAGGCTCTTGTACTAGCACTACAAGCCGCTTGTACTGGCACTACAAGGTGCTTGTAGCCCCACTACAAACGCCATTGTACAGATATATTGCAGGCAACTTGTTGGCAGACGAACGTCTAAAAACAAACCATTTTGCCATAACGGGCAAAGATAAGGTTAGTGAAAGTATCGAGAACGCCAACGTTTAGTCCTAGAAAACAGTTTCGCCCCTTTATCTCTTTTTGAGAATTTCGCATTTGGCTTTTCTGCCTTGCGAATGTCCCAAACGAGATAAAGGGGCGAAACTTTATGTGGCGGTATGCGCAAAAGCGCAACGCATCATTTCACGATAAGCAAATAATAGTTTTTCTTTCCGCGCTGAACAAGCAGGTATTTGCCGTCGATAAGGTCGTCGGCAGTAACGGGGCGATCGGCAGCGGCAAGCTTTTCCTTGTTCAGCGACACGCCTCCGCCTTGCACCAGCTTACGCATTTCGCCCTTGCTGGCGAATACTGGCACGTCTTCGCGCGTAAAAAGGTCGATGGCAGGCTGACCAAGCAGTGCCTTATCCAGTTCGTAATGCGGCACGCCCTCGAACACATCGAGCAGCGTTTGCTCGTCTAGTTTAAGCAGATTTTCTTTTGTGGCCTTGCCAAAAAGAATGTTGCTGGCCTCCATAGCTTGGTCGAGTGCGGCCTGCGAATGAACCATAACGGTAACCTCTTCGGCCAATCGCTTTTGCAATGGGCGCCTTCCTGGGTCTTCGTTTTGTTCGGCCACCAGCGCATCTATCGTCTCTTTATCCAACGAAGTGAATATCTTGATGTAGCGTTCGGCATCGGTGTCGCTTATGTTAAGCCAGAATTGGTAGAACATATAAGGAGAAGTACGCTTGGGATCGAGCCAGATATTGCCACCCTCCGTCTTGCCGAACTTCGTTCCGTCGGCCTTAGTGATGAGCGGACAAGTAAGCGCGTAGGCCTCGTTTTCTACGCCTAGGGTGCGGCGAATAAGCTCTGCGCCCGTGGTCATGTTGCCCCATTGGTCGTTACCGCCTAGTTGTAGCTTGCAACCTTTGGTTTCGTAGAGGTGCAGAAAGTCGTAACCCTGCAACAATTGGTAAGTAAACTCGGTGAACGAAAGGCCGTCGCGGGCATCGCCATTGAGGCGTTTCTTCACGCTATCCTTGGCCATCATGTAGTTAACGGTGATGTGTTTGCCCACCGTTCGTGCGAAGTCGAGGAACGAAAAGTCCTTCATCCAATCGTAGTTGTTCACCATCTCGGCGGCGTTGTCGCCCTTGGCATCGAAGTCGAGGAACTTCGCCACCTGTGCTTTGATGCACTCTTGGTTGTGATATAGCGTTTTCGAGTCGAGCAAATTACGTTCCATGCTCTTGCCCGAGGGGTCGCCAATCATGCCCGTTGCACCTCCAACGAGTATGATGGGCTTGTGTCCGCACATCTGCAAGTGGCGCAACATCATGATGCCGGCTAGATGCCCGATGTGCAAAGAGTCGGCTGTGGGGTCTGTTCCAAGGTACGCCGTAACCGTTTCCTTCTGCAACAGTTCTTCTGTTCCAGGCATAATCTGCGCCAACATGCCGCGCCATCTTAGTTCTTCTACAAAATTTTTCTTCATCGGGATATATAAAGGATGTTTATTAGTTTATGAGTGGACGAGTTAACGAGCTTTTTTTAGTTGTCGAGTTAACAAGTTGACAAGTTAACAAGTTAACGAGTTGACAAATGTGTTAGTCTACAATTTTACAAGCTCACAAGTTAACAAGCTGAGTGATTATCCATTAGCAAGTGGTAAATTCACAAGTCATATCACTCCCCTCTCCCCTTGGAGAGGGGTCGGGGGTGAGGCCAAGAGTGTGCAAGGTTGCGCTGGGGGTGAGGCTTATCACGGCACTGGGTCGTATCCGCTACCGCCCCACGGATTGCATCGCAACACACGCCAAACGGCCAAGGCCAAGCCTTTGAAGGGTCCATGCTTGATGATGGATTGGCGAGCATACTCTGAACAAGAGGGCGTAAAACGGCACGAGGGGGGCGTATAAGGCGAAATGGCCAGCTGATAAAAGCGGATGGGCAGCAACAAAAGCCACACTGCAACACGCCGCAACAGACCTAAAAGGGCACGAAGCGCATTCATAAGCTTTCTCCTATACGGCGTAACAGGTTCTGCACCTTGTCTTCAACCACGGCCGAAGTGTGGTGTTTGGCATCCAACCAAAGGAAACCCAGGGTTATTTTTTTGCCGTTTGACAACTTGTTATAAAGCAAATGCTTGTTCTTACGATAGGCCTCGCGCACCTGCCGTTTAACCCTATTGCGGTCGATGGCGTGCTTAAACCTGCGTTTCGGCACACTAACCATCATCTGCACGGGAGCTATTGCCTGCTGTTCGTCGGCCGAAAAGGGCTGCACCAGATACACCACCCGCAAGGGAAAGGCAGCGAGCGACCGGCTATCTGCACCACAAAAGAGCTCTTCGGTGAGCTTTTTGCCACAGGCGCGCTCTTCTTTTCTTAGCTTTTGCGATACCGTTGCTGCCATTGTTACTGGGTTTGAAGGATGATTTAGACCGTTGTGCGCACCACTTCCGGGTGATGTGCGCTTACCAATGAGGTAAAAAATGTACACGCCAACACCGCGTGTTGCATGCCTTTGAGGTCTAAGTGGCGAGCCTTACTTATGCTCGTCGAGATAGGCTTTCAATGCGCCCGACATCGAGGGATATTCTTTCGAGGGAGCTTGGAAGTCCAATCGCAAGCCCTCATCGGTGATGGCTTTCGACGTTGCAGGGCCGAACGTGCCAATACGAACGTTGCCTTGCTCGAAGTTGGGGAAGTCTTTAACGAACGACTTGACACCCGTTGGGCTCACGAAGATGAGCATGTCGTAGTCGAAGTTCTTTATCTCCTCGGGCGTAAAGTCGTTGGTGATGGTGCGATACATCACGCATTCGGTGTGGTTCAGTTTCTTCGAGTCGAGCAATTTGGCGATGTCGTCGTTGTGGTTGTCGCTCATCGGCACCAAATACTTCTCTTGTTTGTGTTTCGCCATTGTGGGTAGCAGGTCTTCCATCTTGCCCGTTGTTCCGAAAAACACCTTACGTTTGCGGTATTGCACGTATTTTTGGATGTAGAGCGCAATGGTCTCTGTTACGCAAAAATACTTCAACGTTTCGGGAATGGGCACGCGTAGCTCTTTGGCCAGCTTGAAAAAGTGGTCGATGGCGTGGCGCGACGTAAATACGATAGCCGTATAATTGGGGATACTTACCTTTTGTTGGCGAAACTCTTTCGAGGTGATGCCTTCTACCTGTACAAAAGGGCGGAACACCAAGTTAACGCCATACTCTCTCTCTATGTCGAAGTAGGGCGACTTATCACTCGTCGGTTTGGGTTGAGATATTAATATCTTTTTTACCATCTACTTGCTTAAAAATTGATTTTCAAATAATTGGAGGCGATTGTCAACACGCCCCACAGGGCGAACAAAGGCACAATTTCGAGAGCGCAAAAGTACAAAAAATTTTGCAGAAACTGGCCTTTTTTGCGGAAAAAGATAAGGTGGGTCTTATAAAGCGACAGTATTTTGGTTGCCCCAAGCACGATGCCCACATAGATAATGCTGCTCTTGATGGTGAGCTGGAAGTAGGCTTGCAGCATAACCAGCGGCAAAAGCAACACACCTTGCGAAGAAACAAGGAAGAGAAAGGATTTAAGCCACTGGTTGTTTTTACGCTTACCGAAGAACACCCACCCCACAAACCATTGGGCAAAGGCCTTTAACAGGAAATAGCCTGCCACCAAACCCGTGAGTATGCCGATAACAACGAACTGCTCGGCGATGAAGGTTTCAACGCGCAAGTGCCGCAGGTAAAGGAAGAAGAGAATGGCGTAGAGCAAACTGGTTTGCAGTGCAAGGAATATCTGGAAACGTATTTCGCCCGTTGTCTCGGCTATCTCGGAGGTTCCTTCGTTGCGTACGCGGAAGAAATGCTTTACCTGACGGAAGATGAAATCGCGCGATTGGGCGAAAGCCACGCAGCCCAAGATGAAACAACCCAAGAGCAACGAGGTGAGCAAGTCGTCGCTGGCGATGGTATAAGGCACGGGGTCGCCTGCTACTCCTGGCCGTCCGGCTGGCATCTCTGGATGGTAGTACGGACTTTGCGAGAAAAAGGACTCGCGATAATAAAGCGGCAAATCAACAATGCGCACATCCTTTCCTACCGAGTGGCACGGCAGGTGCAATGTGTCGGGGCGCGTGCTCCAACGGATGGAGTCGGGCTTGAAATGTGCCTGAATGGCCGAGTCCTGCTGTTCGGGCGTAGCATCGTAGGGCAGCCAACTAAGCACCTCTTTGGGCGTAAGCACCTTGGGCTTGGCCGTTTTTGCACTGTCTGCAAAGGCGGTTTCGGCTGCCGTTGTGTCGGCAGGGGCGATGTAATACTGTTCTTTAATGGGTTTTAGCACGCTCTGAATGGGCTTGTTGTATGTTGTTATAGGCTGTGCAGAAAGCGTTTCGTCTTGCAATGTGCTTGCAAAGGGGTCGCTTTCGATGCACGGCGCGGGAAGAAAGAGAGGTACAAAACAAGCTAGGCATGCCCCGAAATCCATGCGGCAAACGCCTTATTGAGGGTTTCAGCGCATGCAGCCCGTGGGTTTAAAGGCCGAAAGCCTTCTTTATGTCGTCTACGCGGTCGAGCTTTTCCCAAGTGAACAGCTCCACTTCCATCACCTTCGTTTCGTGATAACGGCTGGTAAAGGTTTTCTTCACCACCTCGTTCTTACGTCCCATGTGTCCGTAAGCGGCCGTTTCGGCATAGATGGGTTGGCGCAGTTTGAGGGTGCGCTCGATAGCTTTGGGGCGTAGGTCGAACAGCTGCGCCACCTTTTGGGCTATTTCGCCGTCGGTTAGTTGCACCTTACTACGCCCGTAGGTGTTAACGTAGATGTTAACCGGTTGGGCCACGCCGATGGCATAGCTCACTTGCACCAGCATTTCGTCGGCAACACCTGCGGCCACCATGTTCTTAGCGATGTGGCGTGCGGCGTATGCTGCCGAACGGTCAACCTTACTTGGGTCTTTGCCCGAGAACGCTCCGCCGCCGTGTGCGCCTTTGCCGCCATAGGTGTCTACAATGATTTTACGACCCGTCAAACCCGTGTCGCCGTGGGGGCCACCGATAACGAACTTACCCGTGGGATTAACGAAATACTTAATGTCGTCGTTGAAAAGTGCCAGCACTTTGGGGCTTGTTATCTGCGCTTTAACGCGAGGCATCAGCACGTTCAGCACGTCGGCCTTTATTTGGGCCAGCATTTGCTCGTCGTTAGGGCCGAAATCATCGTGTTGTGTGCTCACAACGATGGTGTCGATACGTACGGGTTGGCCGTCGTCGGCATACTCCACCGTCACCTGACTCTTCGAGTCGGGTCGCAAATAAGTCATTTCCTTGCCCTCTTTTCGTATGTCGGCCAAGGTAATCATCAGCAAGTGGGCCAAGTCTAGCGACAGGGGCATGTAGTTTTCGGTTTCGTTGGTGGCGTAACCGAACATCATTCCTTGGTCGCCCGCTCCCTGTTCGTCGGCCTCTTCGCGACTAACGCCGCGGTTGATGTCGTCGCTTTGCTCGTGAATGGCCGTCAGTACGCCGCACGAATCGCCGTCGAATTGGTACTCCGATTTGGTGTAGCCAATGTGTTTGATGGTGTTTCGGGCAATGGTTTGCAGGTCGATGTACGAATTAGAGCGCACCTCGCCCATGATAACCACCTGTCCTGTGGTAACGAAAGTTTCGATGGCGCAATGCGCTTTGTCGTCGTAGGCCAAGAATTGGTCTACCAAAGCATCTGATATTTGGTCGGATACCTTGTCGGGATGCCCTTCGGATACCGACTCGGAAGAAAAAAGATATGCCATAATGCTACAAATTTGTGTATCTATAAATAATTGTATGCCGATACGCCATGCGCCACCCCTCTTGCATTTTGTGGGTAGTACCTGGCGGTTAGCGACTGCAAAGTTACGCAAAAATGTGCAACTGGCTCTAAGCCACGCTGCAAAATAACGTGAAATGGGTATGCGCGGGCATCGGTTCTAGCGTTTTTTATATGTAATCTTACTGAAAACCTGCATCGTAACCACCGCCATATAGAATGCCCAAAACAGCACTGCTATTATCAAATCAGGCATAAGCACGACATCCTCAACGGCCAAAACTAGCATCATCCCCGTGATGTTGGGCAGCATCTTGTCGGCATAACGGCTCAACAGCCATTTGTTTTCCTCCGTCTCTTCTGGCCCGTTGGGTTGCGGATTGCTTAGCGGGTGCAACGACACATAGCGCAACCACAGGTAAAAGCCAGCCGAAAACACGGGAGACACAAAGTTTACGAGGTTAAAACCCCTCCTATAGCCAGAAGCAAAGAAACTAATTCGCAAGCCGGGAAACAGATCCATCACCGTGGCGTAGATTGCCACAGCGAAGGTTGCCGCGAGAAAAACCACGGCTATTCGGTTGTTTGATGTGTTATGTTTTATCATTGCATTGCATTTCCTTATCACGATTCAACTTATACGTCGACCACCCTACCACTAGCAAAGGCAACATCGTTACTGCCACCATAACAAAGGGGTTGAATACAATTACACCTGACAAGAAGAGCACGCTATAAAACCCAACGCACGTAATGTCTAGCAAAATAGACTCATGGAAATCACGTATCAACGGGGCATTATGCTCATTCACCGGTATTACATATCGCTTAAAGCCCCTTCTCACACGCATGGGCTTGTCTGCCTGAGAACGAATAAAGAAGTAAGCGCCTGCAACAAACAGAACGGGCACTAAGAGGAAGAAAGGCGAAAACGGATTGTTAACCCCGCCCGGCGTATCAACACGCATGTCTACCGTGTCTTTCGTTAGGATGCAGTACAACGCAGTGCTCACGGTACCCACTAAGAAAAGCAGCGAAAACAGGCTTTTTAAACTAGAATTTTTCATATCTCGGTACTTTATAATTAGTTACATTCTACCATCAATCTGCCGCGCCGCACTGCACAACAAACCATTTACATACAAGGCACAAGTGCAACTGTGGGCAACAATACTTTTGTTTTGCAAAGTTACGACAAAAGTACATCACCGCCAAAACATGAAGAAAGAAATTTAAACCGCCCTACCCTCTTCTCGATTTACGTCGCAAACGCGCATGATAGATGATGAAAAAGACCAAGACAGGCATCACCACGAGGGGTATCATGGGCAAGAAACCTGCCGCACAAAGCGTGACATACAACAGCAAACCCGTTACACCCAGCGACAGCACATCGACATATCGGCGCAATTGTTGCGTGTTGGCCTCCGTTTGGGGCATATCGTGCTTTGGGTCTAGGGCGAAAGGGTTTTCTTTTCCCTTGCGCAACAACAAGTAAAGTGCCGCAGATAAAAGGGGAAGAAATAAGATAAGATAGCTCATGCCTTGGAGTTCTCTACCACCAAGTGGCCCCCAATGCACAACAATGGTGCCCTTAACAAATGCGCCATAAACGGCTACGCCCAAGGTTGCCGCAAGAAAAAGCAGTGATAAAAGGTTGCTTAGCTTATTACTTCTCATGTTGTATAAAGTTTAGTTATGGTATATTGAGCCACAAACACGCCTATGAGCATCGTCTTGTCACAATTTACTTGCCCTACTTACCGATGTCACTTCGGAATAATCTGTAAGCACATTGCAAATATAGTTTAACTATTTGGTATTGCCAAAGGATTGAGAAAGAAAGTGTGGGGAGGAGAGATTTTGTCCGCTTTTCAGCAAGAATTTTAACACTATGAGTGCCTTTTTATCCACCAACCGCCCGCTCGGTCGCAAAAATTCGATTCTCGCGAGGGTTGGTTTTCATTCAAAATGGGGCTAGTTGTAAATGCAGGCAAAATGAATATTTATTTCATAACAATGCCATTTGCACCAGACATTGGGCTATTTTCAGCTAAATGTAGTGCATTTTGGTGCTAAACGTAGTGCGTTTTGGTGCTAAATGCAGTGCGTTTTGGTGCTAAATGCAACGCGTTTTGGTGCTAAACGCAAGGTAAAATGCTGCTAAATGCAGTGTTTTTTACAGCTAAATGCGAGGAGAAAAGCATAAATATACGCCGCAACGGTATATTCAAAACCATTTGGAACCATTAAAAACAGGGTTAGAAAGGGCAAAACGAGCGTTAAAAACCTGCTTTTTAGCAGTAAAAAGCAGGTTTTTGGCTTGCAAAAATTACGAGCTAGCAACCAAACTAGAAAGGCAAAATGGTGCAAAATGCAGGTGATGTTCTTAAAAACGGACTAAAACAGAAACCCGTAAGGCTGCAAATAGCGGCTAATGGGCACCATAACGCCCCTTATTTTCGCTAGAATGGGGCGACGACGAGGGCGTGTTTTGTAAAACAATCGTACCGTTTTTAACTTTTTGGTTTGGCAAGTTAGTGAGTTTTTCTCATTTTAAATAAAGTATAATATGGTGGGAAAAGACTGATATTTTTAAGGCACTGAAACTTTCTGAGCTTAACCATCTCTGCCACCGAACATGGGCAAACCCTAACAAAACGCTTTGTTTTGCACCGCAAAGAAGTGACAGGCGCGGCAGTAACTCCGATACAAGAACGTTCCAATTCTTTCCAATTTTATAAGGATTGGAAAGAATTGGAACGTTTGTTGATGCCCAAACGGCAGCAGGGTTTAGCCTTTTTTGATGGCGAAACAAGCACCTTGTGCATGGCCAAACACATGCAAAGATAGGCATTGGCGCATAGCAGACGGCAGCGGCGGATAGACTTTGTTACCCTTTTTGTCGTTTAATCGCCTCTTCAAAGCCCTCACTTCGCACATATCCCTTTTTCACTTTGTTAAAAGCAAACTCGCTGACAAGCCCGCGGCTAACAAGGCCCATGATGTCGGTTTTAGCGGTTGTAGGCGTAACCAAGAACCTATTTTGCAACTCTTTAATGGTAAGCACCGCTTTGGGATTATCTACTAGCAGCTGTATTATTTGTGCCTGCCGTTCGTTGATGTCGCCCAGTAGCAAGTAAGTGTTGGCTGTAAGGTGCTCTTTCTGCTTTCGCTTGATGTAGGTTTGCAACTCGCGGAACGCTTGTTGCAACACACGCATGTTGTAAGCAACGAAGTAGCCCATGTCGTTTTCATCGGCCTCGGTGTAAAGGAAGGCCTTTTCGTAGGCTTTTTTTGAGCGTGCTATCACGCGCGAGATAGACAAATATTGCGTTAGCCAATAGCCACGCCTCAGCAAGTACCAATAAAACAGGGCACGTGCCGTGCGCCCATTGCCATCGACAAAGGGGTGAACGTAGGCCAACATGAAATGAATGATAATGCCCCTTATCAGCGGGTGGATGAAAACAGACTGCTCTTCGTCGTTGAAAAAGCTACATAAGTGGGCAACGAAGGGTTCTATATTCTTGTGAGATGGCGGCCGATGCACCACTTCGTGCATTATGCCATCTGCCACTACCACCTCATCGTTGGTTCTAAACCTACCCGCGTCCTCATCGTTGTTCAGCGTTTTCTCCGTCATCAGCCTGTGCACATGTTGCAAAAGCTCCGGGGTAAGCGGCTTGTCCTTGCTCTGCACGATGAATTGTATGGTTTGATAGTTGTTGGCAATCATCTGTTGCGCCTTGTCTTTGGGCTTAGTTTGCTTGCGTAGCATTTCTTTTGCCACACGGCGCGTGGTGTTGGCTCCCTCCATTTGGCTTGAAGAGATGGCTTCTTCCATGAGCGAACTCACCAAATAACGCTCCTTTGTTTCTGACAGAGGCTTGTCGTCGGCCATCCACGTACCGCCAAAATTCATGTCGAACTCGTGGCACATACGTTGCATGTGGTTTGTAAGACTTAGCGTGATGGCATAGCTAGGCCATACGCACACCTTGTTTTGCAGGCGCGATGCTTTGGTGTAGAGCCACAGCTTTTGGGGTGTACAGCCCTTGGGCAGCGGCTTATACTTCGCCGTGTCCCAATATTCGTACTCCTCGTTTATCTTCTCAACAAGGGCGATAAGACTTTCGTCTTGCATTTCGAGCAGAGCTTTTACACAGTCTTTGAGGCTCGCCTGCGGTGGTAATTCTATTTTACCCATAGTCTATTTGCCTTTAAACGTCATTACAAAGTTATGCAATTCTTTCCAATTTTGCAAGGATTGGAAAGAAATGGAACGTTTGTGGATGAACAAAAAGGCAATGGTTGGCTGCAAGGAAAGGGCGATTGGGCAGAAAGGGTACACCTTATTATATAGGCAAGTGGCGGCGGCGCGGGGCGAAGTTTTGTGCGCACGGCAGACAAGATGGTACGAATGGGTAGGTAAGCGGAAAACATTAGACTGTTTTCGCCAGTTAAAAAGACCGCGAGAAGTGGGCTAAAACATGTTGAAATGTTAAAAAACAGCCCTTTTAGGGCTTGCTTTTGCATTTCTATAAAAAAAATATTCGGTTGCTTGATTGTTTTAAGTAAATTCTGCTAACTTTGCATGCGTTAGCGTTCCTCTTGTGCAAGCGGTATGTTTCGGCATAGATTTTGCACAAAATAAAGAGGGGCATGGCGAACAAATCGTTGGCTGCGAGACACTAGTCCACAGCCGAATAAAGGCACAAAATTATTCTAGGCATGTTCTAAAAATTGCCTTTACTGTGTTTTTAGCTTTTTAGCTGAGCAGATGTTGCTTACGGCTTGAAGGAGCATAGTGAACTATGCGCCTGAAAGAGAAAGCAAAAGATGCCAGAAAAAAGCAAAAAGACGGTGAAGAGCAAGACAAGGAACAACAATTGAACCTTTGCGGGGAATTTTTAGAACACGCCTTAACAACACCGTAAACAAAAACAACCGACAAACTTACCATGCTATCAGAAAACGACAGGAAAGCCATTCTTGAGCTTATACATCGGCAGGTGGTGCCTGCCATTGGATGTACCGAACCTATCGCTGTTGCACTATGCGCGGCGAAGGCTAAGGAACTTTTGGCACAAACGCCCGAACGAATTGACGTGCGACTGAGTGCCAACGTACTTAAAAACGCTATGGGCGTGGGTATCCCCGGCACGGGGATGATTGGCTTGCCTATCGCCATTGCCTTGGGCGTGCTTATCGGCGACAGCGAAAAACAACTGGAAGTGCTTAAAGGCTGCACGCCCGAGAGCGTTAAACAGGGTAAGAAGCTGATTGCCGAAAACCGCATCGACATTAAGTTGGAGGAGGAAGACGAAGACAAGCTCTTTATCAGCATTACCTGCACCTGCGGCGACGAAGTGGCCGAGGCGCGCATCAAGGGGTCGCACACCAACTTTGTTTACCTGCGCAAGAACGACAAGGTGCTGCTAGACAAGGCCGCTTGTAGCGCAGAAACGGTGGCTAAGACAGATGTGGAACTGTCTATGCGCAAGGTGTACGAGTTTGCAACGGAGTCGCCTCTCGACGACTTGCGCTTTATTCTTGAAGCTAAAAAGCTGAACGAGAATGCCTCGCGCTGCGGATTGGAGGACAATTATGGCCACCAGTTGGGCAAAACGATGTGCAGTCCGCTAGGTCGTGGCGTGCTGGGCGACAGCATGTTTGCGCATATCCTCTCGGCAACCGGTGGTGCATGCGATGCGCGTATGGCAGGAGCGATGGTTCCGGTGATGAGCAACAGCGGCAGCGGCAACCAAGGAATTTGCACAACGGTGCCTGTAACAACGTTCGCACGCGAGAACCACAACACCGAAGAGGAACTTATCAGGGCGCTTATTATCAGCAACCTGACGGCCATCTACATCAAACAGCACCTCGGAACGCTGTCGGCTCTGTGCGGATGCGTGGTGGCCAGCACGGGAAGCAGCTGCGGAATAACCTACCTGATGGGCGGAACGTTCGAGCAGATATGCTATTCGGTAAAGAATATGATTGCCAACCTAACGGGTATGATATGCGATGGTGCAAAGCCTTCGTGCGCATTGAAACTCTCGTCGGGCGTTAGTACAGCCGTGCTGAGCGCGATGTTGGCCATGCAACATAAGTATGTTACATCTGTTGAGGGCATTATCGACGACGATGTGGACCTTTCGATACGAAACCTGGCCGCCATTGGAAGTCGAGGAATGGACGAAACAGATAAGTATGTGCTAGACATTATGACACACAAATCGTGTTAACTAGAAAATATGTAACCCCTTAGGCGAGGAAAACAGCAGGCAGCACAAGGCCGTTAGTGGCCTAACCCCTCGGCTTGCTGCCCATAGACTTGTTAACCCATCAACTGGTAACTGGTCTGCTTGTTAACTTGTAAACTCGTCAACTAAAATAACAACAAACCCAAAACCCCACCAAATATGAAGAAAATTAGATTGGCCTTACTGACGGCTTTACTAGCCGTCTTCGCGTTGGGGGCATCGGCACAGATGCAAAACCCCGTACATGTAAGCGTACAGCAGAAACAGGTTTCGCCCACCGAGGTGGACGTTATCTTCACTGCAAAGATTGATAACGGCTGGCATGTCTACTCAACAGGCCTGCCTAGTGGTGGCCCAATATCGGCTACCATTACCACAGAGAAAGCCGAAGGTGCACAAGCCGTAGGCAAACTGCAAGCCAAAGGCAAGGAGATTAGCAACTACGACAAGCTGTTTGAGATGAAGTTGCGCTACTTTGAAGGTGCTGTTACCTTTGTGCAGAAATACAAAATCACTGGAAAAACCTACCGCATAAAGGGCTATCTGGAATACGGAGCATGCAACGACCAAAACTGCTTGCCGCCAACACAGGTGGAATTCGACTTTAAGGGCAATGGTCCGGCCAACGCTCCCGATGCGAAAGAAACCAAAACGCCTGCACAACTGGCCAAAGAAAAGGCCGACTCGCTGGCCGCTTTGGCTGCCGCCAACGCTAACGCTAACGCAACAACCGATACGGCCAAGACAGCTGCTGCCGTTGCCGAAGGCGGAAACAACGTGGGGCAAGGCGGACTTTGGGCACCCGTTGTGGCCGAATTGCAAGCCTATAACGGCGACCAAGGCAAACAGGACAACTCTATGCTGTACATCTTTGCTATGGGTTTCATCGGCGGTCTGCTCGCACTTTTCACCCCTTGCGTGTGGCCCATTATCCCCATGACGGTAAGTTTTTTTCTCAAACGCTCACAAAATAAGGCAAAGGGCATTCGCGATGCCCTCACTTATGGCGTGAGCATCATCGTTATCTACGTGGCATTGGGCTTGGCGGTCACCGCCGCCTTTGGTCCTTCGGCCCTCAACTCGTTGTCAACGAATGCCGTTTTCAACATCTTCTTCTGCTTGTTGCTTGTTGTTTTCGCCCTTTCGTTCTTCGGATGGTTCGAAATACGCCTGCCCGACAAGTGGGGTAACGCCGTAGACAGCAAGGCATCGTCTACCAGTGGCGTGCTCAGCATCTTCCTTATGGCCTTCACCCTTTCGCTGGTGTCGTTCTCTTGCACGGGTCCCATCATTGGTTTCTTGCTCGTTCAGGTGTCTACATCGGGCAGCATCATGGGTCCTGGCATAGGAATGTTAGGCTTTGCAGTGGCATTGGCCCTGCCTTTTACGCTGTTCGCCCTCTTCCCAACGTGGCTGAAAAAAGCGCCGAAGTCGGGTAGCTGGATGAACATCATCAAGGTTGTGCTGGGCTTTATCGAGCTGGCGTTCGCCTTAAAGTTCTTCTCTGTGGCCGACTTGGCTTACGGATGGCACCTGCTAGACCGCGAAGTGTTCCTCTCGATATGGATTGCGCTGTTCTTCATGCTTGGCCTTTACCTCATCGGACGTTTGAAATTCGCCAGCGACCAAGGCAGTTCGGATGCCATGCCTGTACCTTGTGTGATGCTCGGATTGGTGTCGTTCGCCTTCGCCGTCTACATGATACCAGGCCTTTGGGGTGCTCCTTGCAAGGCTGTTAGCGCCTTTGCGCCACCTATGAACACGCAGGACTTTAACCTATATCATAACGAAGTGCGTGCACAATACGACAGTTACGAGGAAGGAATGGCCGCCGCAGCCGCCCAAGGCAAACCAGTGCTTATCGACTTTACGGGCTTTGGCTGCGTAAACTGCCGTAAGATGGAGGCTGCTGTGTGGACAGATCCGCAGGTGGCAGACAAGCTTACGAAGGAGTATGTGTTGATTTCGCTCTACGTAGACGATAAGAAACCGCTGCCCGAACCTATCGAAGTAACTGAGAATGGACAGAAACGAACCCTTCGCACCATTGGCGACAAGTGGAGTTATCTGCAACGTAGCAAGTTCGGGGCTAACGCTCAGCCCTTCTATGTGGCCATCGACAACGCTGGAAAGCCGCTGGCGAGGTCGTATAGCTACGACGAAGACATCGCACATTACATGGATTTCCTGAACCAAGGACTAGATAACTTTAAGAAGAAATAGGCTGTTGCGGGCGTAAAACCGGCACAGCACTGCCCAAAAACATACAAGGGAGAATGGTTGTAAGTCCATTCTCCCTTGTTCGTTTAGTGGGGGATTGTCGGTTGGATGAAAGGCCAACACAAGATGCACACCTATTATATATAAGGCGTGTGCCGACGTTGTGCCAGCCGTTCAGCCACATTTCGGGTAGGCTTTCGCCTTATAGCTTTGCGGCATAACCCAAGGCGTAGGCCTTGATTTGTTTCACCATCGAGAGCAAACCGTTGGAACGGGTGGGCGAAAGGTGGTCTTTTAGGCCGATGGCATCAATGAAATGCAGGTCGGCATGCGCTATTTCGTCGGGCGTATGGTTGCTTATCACCCTGATAAGCAAGGCGATAATGCCCTTGGTAATAAGCGCATCGCTATCGGCAGAGAACACTAAACGACCATCAACAAGGTCGCATTGTAGCCAAACACGACTTTGACAGCCTTCGATAAGGTTGCTTTCTACTTTATACTTGGCATCGAGTGGCGGAAGTGTGTTGCCCAAATCGATGAGCATTTGGTACTTATCCATCCAGTCGTCGAATGCCGAAAACTCTTCAATCACTTCTTCTTGAAGTGTGTCTATGGTTGATGTTGACATGTGTTATGGGGTGTTTATGAGTTTATAAGTTAATGAGTTGGTGAGGTTTTGAGTTGGGGAGTTTATGGGTTTTGGGGTTTATAAGTTGATGGGTTGGTACAAAACGAGCAACAATGCTCAATGCCTGCAAGGCAGACGTCCTTGTCTATCGGACTTCTTGTCAACTTGTCAACCAGTCTACTCGTCAACTCATAAACTCAAAAACTCATTAACTCGCCAAGCTATCTATTTATTTACCTCGTTCTTTACTAGTTTAAACAGTTTGTCGTTTGGCCTTACCTTGTCGGGAACGGGTATTGAGACGCGTGTACCTTTTTGTGCTGTTTGCACTGGTTCCAACTCGTAGCGTATTTCTTTGGCGTCGAAGAACATTACGCCCGTTGTTGGACCCGTTATCAAAAGATGGTCGTTGAGCTGCACTTCGCTGGCCTCAACAGCGATTTCGGCTACGCCCAACTTAGAGAAATGCTTAACAACTTTACCCACAAGCACCTTCTTTTCGGTAGCTTTGTTTCCGTAGTGTTTAGTCCATTCGCCCATTGTCTGGCCTTGATAATATCCATCCCAGAAGCCGCGATTAAACACAGTGCTCAGTCGTTCGTCCCATTCGTCTTTCTTTTCTTCGGTGAACGAGCCGTCGAGAACGCTGGCGATGGCCTCCTTATAGCACCTCACCACGGTGTAAACATACTCTGGACCGCGTGCCCTACCCTCGATTTTGAACACGCGCACGCCCGCATTCATCATCTGGTCGATAAAGCGAACGGTCTTTAAGTCCTTCGGACTCATGATGTATTCGTTGTCGATGTCTAGCTGCGTGCCCGTTTCCTTGTCGGTAACAGTGTACGAACGGCGACAAAGTTGCACACATTGGCCGCGGTTGGCCGACCTATTGGCATCGTGCAGGCTCAAATAACACTTCCCGCTGACGGCCATACACAGCGCGCCGTGGCAAAACATCTCGATACGAACGGGTTCGCCATTGGGACCAAGCACGCGTTGTTCGTTAATCTGCTTGTATATTTCGGCCACCTGTTCCATGTTCAACTCGCGCGCCAACACAACCACATCTGCAAATTGGGCGTAAAACTTCAACGCGTCGATGTTGGATATGTTCAGCTGTGTAGAAAGGTGAACCTCAACGCCCACTTGTCTACAATACATCATTACGGCCACATCGCTAGCGATAACAGCAGACACCTGCGCTTCTTTGGCTGCGTCTACGATGGTGTGCATTGTACCAAGGTCGTCGCCATAGATAACGGTGTTAACCGTTAAATAACTCTTCATGCCATGCTCGCGACAAGTGGCAGCAATGTCGCGAAGGTCGTCTATCGTGAACTGATTGGCCGAATGCGAGCGCATGTTCAACTGGCCGATGCCGAAATAAACCGAGTCGGCACCAGCTTGTATCGCTGCAACGAGGCTCTCTCGCGAGCCTACCGGCGCCATTATTTCAAATTCTCTTATTTTGTTATTATCCATTTATTATCCTTTGCTTTTGCAAAGTTACGAAAAAATGGTATCTTTGTCCCTCATGAACAGAATTATTCTCATACTAGTGGCGTTGGCCACGCTATGCTCGTGCACCTCGAAAAGCGAGCCAAGGGCTACCACGAGGCTCCCTAAGATAGAGATATTGCTGAAAACCACGCCCGTAAAGGACCAAGGACAAAGTCAACTGTGCTGGATATTCGCCATGTTAGCCACAATTGAAACCGAACACCTGATGCGTGGCGACTCGGTAAACCTCTCTACGGCATACGTTGCGCGCATGGCTTTGCGCCAACGCATACAAGACGCGTACCTTGCAAAAGGAAAGCGTCCGATACATTTGCGGGGTATGGCCTCGAACACGCTTTCGGCCATTGCCGACCAAGGCTTGTTGGCATACGATACATATTATGTGGAAGATTACAGCGTGTTCAGCGCGTTCCCAAAGAAAGCAGCCAACCTTTGTAAGCTGGCCGTAGCGCAGCAAGAAGGCCTTGTAAGGCTAGGACAACGTTACGACAACCTGGCCGACCAATCAATTGGCGCGCTACCAAGGGCACAATTCATGCTGGGAGCCGAGTATACGCTGGGCGAATTTGGCCGAAGTGTGTGCCGACACGACGAGTATGTGGGCCTTACCAGCTTTACCCACCACCCCTTTAACACGGCATTTGCCCTCGAAGTACCGGATAATGTTAACCGCGATTGCTTGTTAAACTTGCCCATCGACAGTTTAGTAAGCCTTACAGAGCGGTCGTTACGCGCCGGTCATCCCCTTTGTTGGGAAGGCGACACGTCCGAACCAGGCTTCAATTTCGCCCAAGCCATTGCCCGTATTCCCGAACATAGCACCGCCCCTACGCAGCAAATGCGGCAGCGCGAGTTCGAAACGTTTCGCACAACCGACGACCATTGCATGGCCATCGTGGGCTTGGCGCGCGATGCGCAAGGCAAACGCTACTTCATTATGAAGAACTCGTGGGGCACAGACAATGCCTTTAAGGGCTTTATGTTTATGTCGGAAGATTATTTCAGGATGAAAACCATCGCCCTTTGGGCACAACGCGAGTGCTTAGCCGCTTAATAATACGCATTTGCCCAGCCTTTCTTGTAAAACAGAAGGGCTGGGCAAACCATCGTTTTTAGACCTTAGCAAGCTGTTTTTGCTTGCTTTTTTGCCTATTTCTTTTCCTCTTCGCTCACTCTTTTAGGCGGCTTTGGCATCTCCTTGGCCTTAACCTTAATCGTGTCGAACCCTTCGCCGTACACGCCGATAACGGCACTCTGACTTACAAAGGCGTTGGGGTCTATCAGCTTAATCAGTCGGAAAATCATTTGGCTCTCGTTCTTCTTAGCCAGCACGCAAAGCACTTTCATCTCCTTACCCGTGTACCATCCGTGTCCATCAAGAATGGTAACGCCGTGGTCGGTATGCAAGGCTATGGCGTTGGCAATCTCTTGATACTTGCGCGAAAAGATAAGGAACTGCACCGATTCGCGCCGCGCGTTCATCACATAGTCGAGCATAAAGTTCTCTACAATCATCGTACATAGTCCGAAGACTGTCATCCGCGCCCGTTCGTAATACGTTCCGAACTGCGGAAAGAAGAAACAGCTACCGATAATAAAGATGTCTACAAGGAACAACACCTGACCCAACGACAGGTTGAAAAACTTGTTTACTACGGCGGCAATGATGTCGGTTCCACCCGTGCTGCCATTGTTAAGGAACACGATAGCCAACGACGAACCCGTTAACGTACAACCGATGAGCAACGACATGAAGTTGTTTCCAGGGCCAAGTATCTGCACAAACTGGTCGGTCCCCTCAATCTTTGGCATCAGCTCTTGCGCATATTCCAGCAAGAAATACAAGGCTGCCGTGGCATAAATGGTCTTTAACAGGAAGCGCCAGCCCAGCACTTTCAGTGCCAAAACTAAGAGCGAGATGTTGATGATGGCGTAAGTGTACTCTATCTTAAAGCCCGTGGCGTAGTTAACAACGAGCGATGCGCCCATAACACCGCCCGTTACAATCTCGTAAGGTATGATAAACACCACCAGGCCAAAAGTGTATAGGCAGAGGCCGAGCGTGATAAACACATAGTCTTTAATCTCGCTAAGGAGCATTTTATGGTCGATTGTCATATCAAATTTGAGTTTATGAGGGTTTTAGTTTATGAGTTTTTGAGTTTATGGGTTGGTGATTTTTTGAGTTGAGAAGTTTCTGAGTTGGTGAGTTTCTGAGTTTACAGTCTCAAAAACTAATCAACTCATTAACTCAAAAACTCACCAACTTAAACATCACCCTTTCACCACGATGTTAACGATTTTCTTCGGCACAACGATTACCTTCACCACCTGTTTGCCTTCAAGGAACTTGGCCGAGCGTTCGTCATTCATGGCCGCTTGTTCTATTTCGGCATTGGTAGCGTTGGCGGCGAAAGCCTTTTGGAAACGTGCCTTGCCGTTAAAGGCGATGGCCAGTTGCACTTCGCTCTCTTCGAGGTACTTCTCTTCGTAGGCAGGCCACTGCGCATCGCACACCGATGATTGCCCGTTACCCAGAGCCGCCCACAGCTCTTCGGCGATGTGCGGAGCGAAAGGTGCGAGGGCAACCACCAACTTCGAGAGCAGCGCTTTATTGGTGCAATGGGCTTGCGACAATTCGTTTACGCATATCATAAAGGCTGCCACGGCCGTGTTGTACGAGAAGGCGGGGATGTCGGCCGACACTTTCTTCAGCAATTTATGAACCGATTTAAGCTGTTCTGCCGTTGCCTCAGCATCGTTTGGCATAAACTCGCCCGTGCGCATGTTGTAGAACAAGCCCCAGAACTTCTTCAAGAAGCGGTGACAACCATCAATTCCGTTGGTGTCCCACGGCTTACTTTGCTCCACCGGACCAAGGAACATCTCGTAAAGACGCAGCGTATCGGCCCCGTAGTTCTCAACGATGAGGTCGGGATTTACCACATTGTACATACTCTTCGACATCTTTTCTACGGCCCAACCGCACACATACTTGTCGTTTTCAAGCACAAACTCGGCATCCTTATATTCGGGTCGCCATGCGCGGAAGGCCTCAATGTCCAGCACATCGCCATGTACGATGTTCACATCCACGTGTATGGGCGTAACCTCGTATTGGTCTTTCAGTCCCAACGACACGAAGAGCGGAGCCTTATCACCCTCGCCTTCGGCTCTTTGCACACGATAAACAAAGTTACTGCGGCCTTGAATCATACCCTGGTTAACCAACTTTTGGAACGGCTCATCGTTTACGGCCACGCCCAAGTCGAAGAGGAACTTGTTCCAAAACCTGCTATATATAAGGTGTCCTGTGGCATGTTCCGTTCCGCCCACATAGAGATCCACGTTCTGCCAGTAGCTAACGGCCGCGCTGCTCACCAACGCATCGTTGTTGTGAGGGTCCATATAGCGCAAGAAATAGGCCGACGAACCAGCGAAACCAGGCATGGTGTTCAGCTCTAAGGGGAACACCTGCACCCCATCCACCAGGCTCTTGTCTACCACTTGGCGCGCTTTCTCGTCCCACGCCCATGCTTTGGCGTTGCCCAATGGCGGTTCGCCCGTTGCCGTAGGTTGATAATTGTCTACCTCTGGCAATTCAAGCGGCAAGCATTCTTGTGGAATCATGTAGGGCATGTCGCCCTTATAATACACGGGGAACGGCTCTCCCCAATAGCGTTGGCGCGAGAACGTGGCATCGCGAAGGCGGTAATTCACCTTGATGCGACCCAGGTTGTGGCGCGAAACATATTCTTTGGTCTTGGCGATAGCCTCCGTAACGGTCAGTCCGTTTAGCACCAAACCCTGCGCTTGGCCATCGTTGGCGACGTTGTTTGCGGCGGGCGAGTTGATCACGATGCCCTCTTTGGCATCGAAACTCTGCTCCGAAATGTCGGCCCCTTCGATAAGTGGCACGATGGGTAGCGAGAAATGGCGAGCAAAAGCATAGTCGCGACTGTCGTGTGCAGGTACGGCCATGATGGCGCCCGTGCCGTAACCAGCCAGCACATAATCGCTTACCCAGATGGGAACGGCCCCACCTGTGAGTGGGTTAATGGCGTAAGCGCCTGTGAAAACGCCACTAACCTTGCGGTCGGCAATGCGTTCGCGTTCGGTTCTTTTCTTCGTTGCCTCAACGTAGGCCTGCACTTCGGCGCGTTGTTCGGGTGTGGTAAGGCGGTCTACCAATTCGCTTTCGGGAGCCAGCACCATGAAAGTAACACCGAAGATGGTGTCGGCGCGAGTGGTAAAGATGGTGAAACGTTCGTTGCTGTCTTTCACGGCAAACTCCACTTCGGCCCCTTCCGAGCGACCAATCCAGTTGCGTTGTGTTTCTTTTAGCGAGTCGGTCCAATCCACTTTGTCCAGTCCTTCGAGCAAACGCTGCGCATAGGCACTAACGCGAAGGCACCATTGGCGCATCTTCTTTTGCACAACGGGGTAGCCACCACGCACACTAACGCCGTCTACCACCTCGTCGTTGGCCAGCACCGTGCCCAGTTCGGCACACCAGTTCACCATCGTTTCGCCCAGATAGGCAATGCGATAGTTCATCAACGTGGCCTGTCGGGCGTGCTCGTCCATAGCATTCCACGCCTCGGCCGTGATATTTAGTTCTTCGCTACAAGCAGCATTCAGCCCTGCTGTGCCCTGTTTGGCCAATCGTTCTTCAAGTTGGGCGATGGGCAAAGCGCGTTGTTGGTCGTTGTCGTAATACGAATCGAACATCTTTTGAAACGCCCACTGTGTCCATTTATAATATGTAGGGTCGCAGGTGCGTACCTCGCGGCTCCAATCAAACGAAAAACCGATGCGGTCTAGCTGTTCGCGATAACGCGCAATATTGGTTTCGGTGGTCACGGCAGGGTGTTGTCCCGTCTGTATGGCGTACTGTTCGGCCGGCAAACCATAGGCATCATAGCCCATAGGGTTAAGCACGTTGTAGCCTTCCAGTCGCTTATAGCGGGCGTATATGTCAGAGGCGATATAACCCAAGGGGTGTCCCACGTGTAGCCCAGCCCCCGAAGGGTAGGGGAACATGTTGAGTACATAGAACTTCTTTTTGCTGTTGTCTTCTACAACGCGATAGGTTTGCTGTTCCTCCCATCGCTTTTGCCACTTCTTTTCTATTTCCCTAAAATTATATTCCATCTTGTTTTATTTATTTATTCTTATTATGAAGTTGGTAAGTTTATGAGCTTGTAAGTTTATGAGTTTAGGCTCTAAGGATGTGGGTAATGAGTTTGTGAATGGTCAAGAACGCTCTTTTGCAGCTCGCAAACAATATATCACGAACTTAAAACGCCTTTGTTTCAGCAGCTCAAGTCCCCATGGGTGAAGCATCCGAAGACATTTCGGCTTGAAGCCGCAGCCATCTTTTCACCTTTTCACCCTTTCACCTTTATTGGGTGCAGCCATCTTTTCACCTTTTCACCTTTTCACTCTTTCACCTTTAAAAGCCCTTTCACCTTTCCCATGTCTTATCAACCGCAAAGTTACTAAAAAGTTTTCTCCCCGAAATGCAAAGCGGCTGCTAATGTGTTTGTTTTGCGTTTTATGGAGCGTAAAGTGTGGTGTACAAGCTGATATATAACAGAAAAAAACATGCCGCGTACCTCCTTTAAAGATACAACACGGCATGGCGATGGGCATATTGATGACAGTAATCACCTCAACAGCAATGTTTGGCACTGCTTATGTAACGGGCACCACCTCAAATGGCGTGGCTATCGTGCGGCGACCGAACTTGCGTAGCAGTGTTACAAGGTCTTCCCTTGGGGTGTCTTTGTCTAATTGCAATTGCGAGGTACTGGGTATGCGCGATGCAAAAAACGGCCAAAGTTCATGGGTGATGTACGTTTTATCTTTTGCAGGAAAGTTAGACAATGGCACAATGCGGCTCTGTTGTTTAAACTCCTCGCTGTAACTGAACTGCCAAACGCCACCCGAATAAAGTAGTGTGCCCACTGTCAGTTTGCCCAAACTAACGTTGAACGCGGCATCTATCTCAGCGTTCAACACCATATCGCTTTGACTTTCAGACCAAAACAGCCGTAAAAGTTTTTTCTTTATATCCTTCATAGACGACACATTTTGCAATTTGTTAAACCACTGAAAAGCCTATTAAGCAACAATTCTGTCACCGATTCTATTGGATACCACTTGTGTCCGGTCTTGGCAATGTAGCGAATCCAGTTTTTACGGTTGGCCTTATGCTTGCCACTTAGCAAACGATAGTCGTAAACGCCAATGAATTTCTTCGGGGCATCACCATCTACCGAGATGGTGTCGTCAATGAAGTAGTCATTGTGTTTGATAACAAGAGCTTTTGGTACTGCATAACAAGAGGCTCCTGTAAAGTTCTCTATCTTATGGAAAGGTATCTTATCCAAGCTCCTACGCACGTTTTATGTTCGTCATAGCAAAGATAATATAATTATATGAGAATAAAGTATTTTTGCTTTTTCTTTTTGACGTTGTACCGTTTTTTTTCGTATATTTGCGCATACAACAATGCCTTTATCACCTTCATTTCATAGGCCGAGGGCGTTAGAATGTTGACAATGCGGCTATCCAGATTTGGAGAAACAACCCCAAAACAAGTTTTTCATTAAATTCATCAATATGAAACCAACCTCAGCACACACCACACACTGCGCTATAACACGTAACGTGTTGTATATCGCACTTTGCGCCTGCATCGTAAGCGTATTTGTTTCGGCTTGTGCCTTTGTGCCCACTGCCTCGAATTTTCCACGCGACAAGGTTAGGCTTGGCATGAACACCAAAGAAGTAAAGGGCATAATGGGTAAGCCGTTCAGCGAAGACACGTTTCTGGAAGGAGAAAAACGCGTTGATGTTCTTCATTATAAGGAGGCAGTAAGGGTTAAGACACAGGGGTTTATACTCACTACTTCACTGCGGTTTGAGAACGACTCGCTTACCGCAATCACCCAAAACGAGAAGATGGTGGATGAGGTTACGAGGGAAAGTAAGGTTCAACAATAAAGAATAAGGCTGCACCACAACCCCCACTTCAAAGGAAAAGAGGGGGCGCAGTGCGCCAAGTGCAACGCGATAGTTGGCGTAAAAAAGTGTCTGTCACTTCTTTGTTGTGTTCAATGATGAAAGTTATCTTTCCCCATATCGGTGTGAGTATAACTCAAAACCCCACGCCCTTAAAACTCATGCCGCTCAAAAACGAGTAAACTTACAAACTAAACAACTCAAAAACGCACGCCCTCAAAAACTCATATCACTCAAAACCTCATAAACGCACAAACTAAACAACTCAAAAACTCATGCCCTCAAAAACTCATATCACTCAAAACCTCATAAACGCACAAACTAAACAACTCAAAAACTCATGCCCTCAAAAACTTAAATTCTTACGACTTATTTTACAAAACGCGACCTATCCGCCCCCCATTCTAGCGAAAATTCAGGCCGCAAAGCAGTCAATTAGTACCTTTTCCCCCTCTCGCACGTTTCATTTTCTGTCCATTTTAAAGAACACAACCTGCATTTTGCACCATATTGGCTTTCTAGTTTGGTTGCCAGCTCATTATTTTTTACGCCCAAAAACCTGCTTTTAGCCCCAAAAAACCTACTTTTTAACGGCTATTTTGTCCTTTTTAGCCATGTTCTTAATGGTCTTGAGAGGTATAGTTTATACAATGATGCCGTATTTTTATGCTTTTTGCCTTGCGTTTAGCAGCATTTTGGACTGCATTTAGCACCATTTCACCTCGCGTTTAGCACCAAAACGCGTTGCATTTAGCGGCAAAACGCACTGCATTTAGCACCAAAACGCACTGCGTTTAGCGGCATATTGCAGTGAATTTAGCGGTAAATACCCTCGAAACTGGTACAAATGGCGGTATTATGAAATAAATATTCATTTTACTGCATTCACCATCTAACCCCTTTTTGCATCAAAACAAACCTCTGCGAGAATCGATTTTTTGCGGCCAAGTGGGCAGTTGGTGGATTAAAAGGGTTCTTCCGTTAAATGGATAGATATATCTCATTAGGTATAATAAAAAGCTGGTATTATGTATCTTTGTAGTGACCAAACTTCAAGAACATGAATA